>Ga0207832_100025_pt1 | contig 258429 bp, 210 predicted proteins | sample TtanPargueraPR_3_FD_187743 | JGI IMG/M metagenome (GOLD analysis project Ga0207832, IMG submission 187743) | Aerobic enrichment media microbial communities from Bioluminiscent Bay, La Parguera, Puerto Rico - Tt and P1 (4) (SPAdes) | ecosystem: Environmental > Aquatic > Marine > Unclassified ...
AAAGGAAAAATTAAAAAATGATCTTATTAGAATCAACAATTAAAACAAAATAAAATGAACAAACTTAAAATTACTATTACCGTGTTTTTTGTCTTAGTTCTGACATTTACTTATGCGCAGTCAAAACTGATCCTGCATACTGAAAATGCAGAAACGAAAATCAACAAAGAAATTTACGGACATTTTGCCGAACACCTGGGGCATTGTATTTATGGTGGAATTTATGTGGGTGAAGATTCTGATATACCAAATATACGGGGATTCAGAAACGATGTGATTGGAGCGCTGAAAGACATGCAGATCCCGCTGCTTCGCTGGCCCGGTGGTTGTTTTGCAGATACTTATCACTGGAAAGATGGAATCGGACCGCGTGAAAACCGGCCAACGATCGTAAATGTGCACTGGGGAGGCGTAACCGAAGACAATAGCTTCGGAACCCATGAATTCCTCGATTTCTGCGAATTAATCGAGGCAGAACCATACATCAACATTAATGTGGGTTCGGGAACTGTGCAGGAAGCAAGTGAATGGGTGGAATATGTCACTTCCTCGAATGTAAGTCCGATGACCGAGCTTCGTAAAAAGAATGGAAGAGAAGAACCCTGGGATGTAAAGTACTGGGGAATTGGAAATGAAAACTGGGGATGTGGTGGAAACATGACTCCTGAATATTATGCCGATTTGTACAATCGTTTTGCCAGCTATTGCCATGGCGACCTGTATCGCATTGCGGGCGGTCCAAATTCGTTCGACTACAACTGGATGGACGTGATCATGCAGAAAACCACCCGTCATCGTCACCTGGTGCAAGGCGTTTCGTTGCACTATTACACCATTCAAACCGGGAATTGGGGCGACAAGGGCAATGCTACCGGCTTTGGCGAAAAAGAATGGATCGAAACCATGGAACAAACGCTACGCATGGAAACACTGGTCAGCCGCCATTCAACCATCATGGATAAGTACGATCCCGAAAAAAGAATCGGGCTGATCGTTGATGAGTGGGGTAACTGGTTCAACGTAGAAGAAGGTACGAATCCGGGTTTTCTTTACCAGCAAAATACATTACGCGATGCGATGGTGGCAGGCATTAACCTGAATATTTTCAATAAGCATGCCGACAGAGTTAAAATGGCAAACATTGCCCAAATGGTGAACGTGCTGCAATCTGTTATACTTACCAAAGACGATGAGATGGTGTTAACGCCAACATATTATGTTTTTAAAATGTATAGTGTTCACCAGGACGCGACCCTGGTCCCTTCAAATCTGAAAACTGAAGATTATTCACTGGATCGAAGGAGGGTGCCAAAAGTCCATGCATCTGCTTCTACAAAAGATGGTATCCTGTCGGTGACATTGGTAAATCTGAATCCAAACAGCAACGAATCCGTTGAAATCAGCATAACAGGGAATGAATATTCGGCAGCCAGCGGACAAATTATTACTGCTGAAAATATGAATGATTTTAATGATTTTGGGCAATCCGAGAAAGTTACTTTGAAAGCTTTAAAGATTAACAAACCGAAAGACGGAAAACTGACGGTTGAATTACCCGAAAAATCAGTCGTACTGATTCAACTACAATGAAGTGCAACCTTTAATGAAAAGAAAGCTGTTTGGCTTTCTTTTCTTTTTCCCCCGTTCCAGTTCATAATACTGTATGACAAACCTGCGAATTCCGTGGTGTAATAATTGTGCGAATTCAGATATTCTTCTTGTGTTTCATTCTGCCGTTAACCACACATTCATTTTGTTCGCTCCCCGGTTATTCCATGCATAATAGGGTATGGCAGAAAACTGTTCTTTTTCAGAGTCGCCGTTAGCCTTAATTACCAGCACGCCATTCAGTAAATCAGGCTCGTAATGGTAAGTGAATTTTGTATTTTGTGAAATTACTTTTGCTCCAATATCAGGGTTGTCGATTTCTTCAAGACAATATACAATGGGTCCACATTCGATGGCCATTTTGCCCCGATCGTCTGCCACTTTACTGTTGGCAATAACCTTTTTTACTTCCATTGGTAACATCAGTTCCACTTCGTCTCCTTCCTTCCAGTTACGTTTCAGTACAGCATAACCCTGATCCATTGAATAGTTGGTTTCCTTCCCATTAATTTGTATCAGGGGCTTGTTTGTTTGTTCGCTATCGTAAGTATATAAATCGCTGGGTATCGGTTGATTTACTGACCAGCCGGGAATACGCAGTTTCAAGGTAAAGTTGCTTTTGTCTTCCGGAGAAACAGTTATTTTCACTTTGCCATCCCAGGGGTAATTCGTTTGCTGGGCAATAGCTACTCTTGTTCTGTTCAAATCAACAGCAGTTGAACTTTGCACATAGAGGTTTACATACAGGTCCTGTCCATGATGAGCATAAATATATCCGGCAACCGATGGCATCAAACGTGCCAGGTTGGTCGGGCAGCATGAACAGTCGAACCAGGGTTGGCGAGTTAGAGTTTCGCCCCGGTTAAAATGATAGTGCATATCGCATTCCAAAGGATTTGGATAAAAGAAATTTGTACCATTGATCGAAACTCCAGACAATACATTGTTGTATAGGCTTCTTTCAAGTACGTCGATGTACCTGGCATCGCCATGTAGGAGAAACATGCGATAATTCCAGAAAACATTTGCAATGGCGGCGCATGTTTCGCTGTATGCGCTAAGGTTGGGTAATTCATAATTATCGCCAAAGGATTCCCCCTGGTGGCGTGCTCCCAATCCACCTGTGAGGTATATTTTTTTAGAAACAACATTATTCCAAATCTTGTCGACAGCTGCAGCGTAGGCCGAATCGTTGTATAATGCTGCAATATCAGTCATTCCCGAGTACATGTAAACGGCCCGAACTGCATGTCCAACTGCTTCATCCTGTTCCGCAACCGGCTTATGATCCTGCGTGTATGCTCCGTAACTGTTGCGATGCGTAAAGTTACCGCGCATATCCAGAAAATGGCGCGCCAGTTTGAGGTAATCTTCTTTTTGGGTGATCAGGTACAATTTTATTAAACCGGTTTCCACAATTTGGTGCCCGGGAACCTCGTAAGGAAGTTCGTTATTGAAAACATCAACCAGCAAATCAGCATTCTTAAGGGCGATATTCAGGAAGTTGGTTTTCCCGGTTGCTGCGTAATGTGCTGCAGCAGATTCAAACAAGTGGCCACTGTTGTATAGTTCATGACTGCAATACAGGTCCTCCCATCTTCCTCCGGCTGGGCACCATCCGGCCGGTGCATGCAATGTGTCGATGGTTTTATAGGTAGTCAGGTAACCGTCTTCTTCCTGCCCGATTCGAATGATCTCAATCAAGGAGTCGATATATGCATCAAGTTTAGGATCGGGGAAAGTGGTTAACGAATAGGCTGCACCTTCAATTGTTTTATACACATCGGTATCGTCAAAAGGCATGTTGCCTTTAACCGGGCCTTCCATTTTTCCACCGGCAATCAGAAAATTGTCGAGGCGCCCCATTTCTTCGCATTTTTGAAAGGCAGCAGGGATGGTAGCCGTCCGATTTGTTTCGATTTTTGGCAACCAAAAATTATCCATTAGTTGTACTTCGTTGCATGGAACTCCACTCACCAGATAAAACGATTCCGACGACTTGTTTTCCTGTTCTTTTTTGGTACACCCGAATGCTAAAAACAAACTAAAAACAATTATGTAATACGTAAGTTTCATTCTTCTGCTGTTAAATTATCATTACAAAACTAATCAATGAAACGATTATTCCGATGGCGAAATTTTATATAATCCACTCGAATGAGCTTTTAATTCTTCTTCTAATGAATCATTAAATTGCCCCAGATTTTTGCCTGACCATAAATCATAAACATTAACTCCTCCGCTGATTCCAAGATCAGAAAGTTCAATACTGATACGCACTGGTTCTTCCTGGTCAGAAATATTAAAGAGTGCCAGGTAAAAGTCACCGGTGTTCGGATTTTTTGAGGTAATGGCTACCTTTCCATCTTCCTGGTAGATTTGCCGGACTTCAGTGCTTTCGTGGTGCATTTTTAAAACCTCTTCGTTGGTTAGCAACGACAAAGTGAATTCATCGTTACTCGGAAGATCACCGCCAAACATCAACGGCGATTTATAAATGGTGAACAAAGTCATTAATGAATACTGCTCATCTTTTGTAAGACGGGTCATCCGGTCTTCACCACGCTCTCCGCGAATGGATATTCTTCCCAGGGGGATCATGTCGCAATCCGGCCAGGTTCCGGGAGCAATGTACGGATACCATTTTTGGGCCACATCGATCAAATGGGTGAAGTGTTCCCAGGTATCCCAGACATCATCTACCATGCGCCACATATTGGCGTGCTCACTTACGTGATCAGCGGCTTCGATGGGTGTTTCACCGGGCGAAGTACTGAAAACGATCGGACGTCTGCATTGATCGATAGCATTTCTGATCAGTTCGATTTCGGCTTTGTGATAGGGACGGGAGATATCATCCACTTTTATAAAGTCAACTCCCCAGTCGGCATACATATCGAATATTGAATTGTAGTATTCCTGTGCACCGGGCTTGTCTGCAACAATTGTATAATTATCGCGCAACCACTGGCACTGCAACTCGGTGGAATAGATCTGATCGGCAGTAATACCATCCGTTCCCAGAACTGGTAATTTATTTTCAACTGCTACTTTCGGAATTCCCCGCATAATGTGGATGCCGAATTTTAATCCTTTACCATGTACGTAAGCAGCAAGGTCTTTAAAGCCATTTCCGTCCTTTGCCGAGGGGAAGCGGTTAACAGCTGGCAGATAGCGGCCATATTCATCAATCACATAACGCGGATCGGTTTGATTGTAACCTCCTGCCTTATCATTTTCCACAAACCAACGAATGTCTACCACGATGTATTCCCAGCCGTATTGTTTCAGGTTTTCGGCCATGTAATCGGCATTGGCCTTTACCTCGTGTTCTTCAACAGTTGGTCCGTAACAATCCCAACTGTTCCAGCCCATTGGTGGTGTTAGTGCCCAGGTCTTGAATTCTCCCTGTTCAAATACTTTCGACTTTTTTTGGGTTGAGCAAGCCAGGAAGAAAGGAAGAAGCAAAAGTAAGAACACGCTTAATTTTGAATAGGAATTTTGTTTTAGTGTACGTAATGATGTAAGCAGTTTCATCTATAAAAATTTTTAATTAATTGCACTGGTTTAAAGTAATGGATTATCTATTAAGTTTTGAAATTATCAAAGGCATAAGAATAAAAACGGAAAAGCCTTAGCATTTTGAAGACTTTATTCAGGTATGATTTTTTCATTAGTACCGGTTAAGGATATAGTTTCAAATTTAGATTTATGTTTTCAATCTGGAAGACAAAAATACTTCGATTGAACAACACCTTTTACAACAAACTCGTCAAACAATAAACAGAAAATCTGCAACACTCCAAAGAGGTATGGTATAAAATTGTTTTTGAAATCAAAATGCTTTTGCTAAAACATGGTCTCATTATAATTATAATAAAAAAGGCTGCCCAAATGGACAGCCCTTCAAATCAGTATGAAAAAAACTATTCAGTTTTTATGACTTTCACAACTTTAGTGGTACCTCCCGTTTCAATACGAATAAGATAAATACCTGAACGAGGCACGTTAATTTTCTCTATGGCGGATGTTGCAGTAACATCCACAACCGCCTGTCCATAAATATTATATACTTTAATAATAGCCGGTTTAACGCCATCGAATGCAACAATGAATTCTTTGTCGGATATAGTAGGATACACCTTAATTCCTGAAGATTGCATCTCGCCGACTGCTGTATTCGAATCGACTTTGATATTAACCGTGTAAGTCAAAGCAGTGCTGCCATCTTCTGCAGTAACGACAATTGTTGCAGTTGCTGCACCAGAAGAAAGATCTACGGTACCGGTCCCTGTAACACTTGCGTTCATATCGTTTGCAAGAGCATCCACAATAGTGCTTTCAGTTCCAACAGGGAGAAGTACATTGTAGGTCATCGTATCAGGATCAAATCCATCAATTGTAGTTCCATCAACAGTTAGGTCAGCCAGAGCGGCATCGGTTGATACAGTCACTGGGAAAACTTCCCAGTTATCAATCCAACCAATTAAACCGTCCAACCCTTCACAGCTGTTGAAGTACATACCAAAATCACTGATGTCTTCTCCGGTGGTGAATGTTGTGTCGAGCATTTCCCACATATCGTTGTGTTTCGACTCAACTACGTATGCCGGCGTTGCTGTCCCGAACCAACCAATTTTAAATTTTCCTGAACCACCAACGTAAACCATTGCCCGCATACGATAAGTTGTATTAGGCAGGAGCTTACCGGTCGCATCCAAATCTACATCCAGTGATCCTCCGCATGATCCTTGAACCTTCATGGATGAAATACCACAATAGGCCTCAGTTCCGTATGCTATTATTCTTGTCCCCCAGCCTGCATACATACTCAGGTCAGTCATTTCCGGATCAGGAACAATATTGTCAGGATGCAAGGAAGATGCGCATGCTGGATCTTCTATCACAATATCGACCGTATATTCTGTAGTAACTGTTCCATCAGCTGAGGTTACTGAAATGGTCACGATTGTTGTTCCGCCACTCAAATCAATTTCACCATCACCTGAAACAGTAGCCGCAGAGACATACGGAGTCGCTGTTAAGAAAACAGATGCTGTTCCCTCAGGAACCAATACTGCATAATGCGTTGCGGAACCGCTTACCTCGGGTGCAACAGTACCAACGTCAGATGTTAAGGCCGACAGCCTTGCATCGGAAGCATTTAGGAAGGCATCGGAATGTTCAAGAACCATGGAAGGATCCATACTTCCTTCGTAGATATTAAATTCATGAATCGATCCGTTATAATTAGGATCCGGCCATCCATCAGGTCCTTTGTAAAGTTGAGCTATATCTGTGCCAATTGTACTGATTAAATCAGCTCCATTGGTTACCGCCTCTGCAACTTTTACACCATCCAAATAATAGGTCAGTGCTACTCCGTTTAATACGCCAACAATATGATGTTTCAGACCATCATCGAGTTCATTGCCAACGCTGTATGCATAGAGATCAGCAGAATTATTTGTAGTCTGCCATTTTGATTCATTATTGGGTTGTCTGGCGGGTTGAAACCATAGGGTATTCTGCCCAGCTGCAGCAGTTCCGAAATACGCCAGCATTGTCCATTTGTCTACATTCTCCTGATTTCCGGCTTCCAGCATTATTTCCATTGTAATTGCAGAGTAGCTGTTCAATGCAAGATCAACACCATCGAAAAAAATATAACCATCTGTATTGCCGGAAGTGCCGGCTACTGTAACTTTGCCATCTGCAATGCTTATTTTATCACCAAAAAGTGTTCCGTCAAGCGATCCAACCTGATCATAAACGATGTTATCATCAAAGGTTCCATCCTCGAATGTATAGGCGTGCATCTTGACCAAATCACCAGGTATTTCAAATTCAATGGTGTACGTTCTTGTAGTCTGTCCATCTTCAGCTGTAACAACAACGCTTGCAGTTGCTCTACCTGAGGAAACATCAACAGCCCCTGTGCCAGTAACTGTAGCATTTGCATCGTTTGCTGTGGCATTCACCTCTATGGAAGTTGCACCGTCCGGTATGGATACAAAATAATCATAGGTTTCAGGATCAAAAACAGGACTTAACATTCCAGCATCAATGGTTAAGGAAGCTAAGGTAGCATCGCGTGACGCTTCTCCAAGGAATACCCTGGCTCGTTCAGCAATAGTAGTCGCCTCCATCTCTCCTTCGTAAATATTGATTTCATCAATAGAACCTTGCCATTTGGGGTCACCAGGATATACTGAGGCACCAATGTATGCTAAATTATCACTTATATTCTCTAAATAATTTGTACCCGATAACATGGAACTTTCTACCAGTTCGCCATCAATATACAGTTTGATTTCTGAGTCGGTAATTACTGTGACTGCGTAATGCAGTTGATCATCCATCGCAGGAGCATTCACACCTGATTCCGTGGCCCATGGATTGCCATAATTACCACAGGAGATAGAAGTTCTGCTGTCGTTGCCATCTCCACGCGTTGGCTGCCATAAAAAATAGTCAACTCCCATCCAGTCGGCATCAGGATTTGTATTTCCAAATGAATAAATTACAGTAAAACCACTTAAACCTGTTTTTTGTGTAAATACCGATTCAATGGTTACTGACCGGTAGGTTGACACCATTATTTGTTCAGCCGGTAAATTTACATATCCGTTTCCGGATAAAACTAATTCTCCGTTTGAGACAAGAGCATCGCCTTCTAAAACTCCATCAGCTTCTCCGATAACATCGTTAGCAGTTCCATCATCAAAAGTATAGGAATGTGCTAAAGTATACGATTGTTTAGCTACAATATTAAGCATGTATGTGCGGAAGTTGGTGCTATCCCTCGAAGTTACCATTACTTCGGCGATTGCACTGTCATTTGCCAAATAGTATGTTCCTGTTCCGGTAAGATTTGCCTCCGGGTCGCCTGTTTCTGCATTGATTTCAACAGAATCAGTACCTACGGGTACGATCAATTCGTAATCCGTAATCTCACTATCAAAGTTAGGGTAGAGGAATCCGGTACTAGCGTTCAATGAAATTAATGAAGCATCATCAAAATTGGGTTCAACCTGTACCCAGTAGAATCTGCGTTCTCCGCTTCTGGATTTTACAGTTAATTTTACCAGCATAATACTGCCATCAATCTTGTATTCGCCGGTTCCCGTTACGGTGGCTGTTTCAAAGCGTGGAACTGCATTGATCTCAAAAATGCTATCCTTTACTGAATTTATTGAATATTTTAAATAATAAGCATCTCTGCTTGGATAAACTTCAGGACTTATTTTCCCCTGTGGAGAGGACAAAGATATCAGATCAGTATTATCACTCTCAATGTCATACAACTCCCAGTTGTCGATAAAGCCAACTTCGCCATTCATGCCCTCGCAACTGTTAAAATACATACCTAAATCATCTCCAATACTTTCTCCGGTGCGGAACTCCATTTCTATAAATTCCCATTCATCCAGCTGGGTTGATGTGGCAACCTGTGTAGTCATGCCATCTCCCCAGAAACCTATTTTGAATTTGCCGGAACCTCCTACATAAACCATGGCTCGCATATAATAGGTTGTGTTTGGCTTGATTTCTCCGGTGGCGTCCAGGTCCACATTTAATGATCCTCCGCAATTTCCGGCTACCTTGGCTGCAGTAGCTCCACAATAGGCCTCAAAGCCATATGCAAGTTCAAAGCTTCCCCAACCTGAAAAATTGGCTATGTTGGTGATCTCCGGATCAGGAACAATATTTGCATTATTTGGTCTGTAGCAATTTTGATTATCTATAACAAAATCAACGGTGTATGTTGTGCTGTAATTTCCATCTATTGAAGTTACTTTTATACTTGTGCTTGTTGGACCGCCTGATAAATCAATCGTTCCGTCACCCGTTACTATAGCATTGGCTACCAGTGGCAGGGCAGTTACATCAACAGAAGCAGTTCCTTGCGGAACCTCCACAGCATAATGCGTTGTTGACGACTTAAAATCAGGCATAAGGGTTCCCGAATTTACATTTAGTGAGCTCAATAATGCAATAGAATTTTGCAATTCAGCAGCCCTTGCAGCGATTGTATCAGGATCCAATACACCATCGTAAATGTTGAACTCATCGATTTTTCCCTGCCATGAAGGATCTCCCCACCATCCTTTGCCCAACATCGCATTAGTTTCATCAATCGTAAATCCATTATTCGAACCGGATTTAAGCAAAGCACCATCCATGTATATTTGCATGAAGTCATCTGACATCGTCATAACTACATGATGAATACTGCCATCGTCTGTGGACTGAGCAACTTCAAGTGTAGTACCGGAGTTATTCATATAGATTGCATCCCACCAAAAGCCAAGGGTTCCCCGGAATGCATTACTCCCGTTATCGCCTCCAAAATAATATGTATAATTCCAATGCCCTGTATTTACATCAGGATCCGGGACTAAGAATAAAAACTCCAATGACACACCGGTATAAGAATTTAATCCCAACTCAGTACCGTCAAAAGTGATATATTCTCCATCCGAATCGAGAACCAATGCACCATCTTCAACAGAGGCTCCTCCAACAGCAGTTCCATCTGCATTACCTATAACATCTGACAAATCTGTTTCGAAAGTATAAGAGTGCATCAGCTCTGGAACTTTAAAGTTAAGCGAATATGTCTTTTTAGTAGTTCCATCTTCTGCGGTAACCAATATATCGGTTGAACCTTCACCGTTGGTCAATGTAATTGTTCCAGTTCCTGAATTAATAGATGCATATGAGTTAGTTGATGTGGCAGAAACATCAACCGATGCGGTACCTTGTGGTAAGGTTACATAATAAGATGTAACTGCTGGATCAAAATCCGGTATTAAACTTCCTACAGATAAAGTAATCGCTGATAGTGTAGCATCACTACTTGGTCCTTCTCCATAATAATATAACCTAAAATTGTCAAAGCCTGTCCAGTTACAGAAAATATCCCCTGCCAATTCAAAACCTATGGTTAAAGAACCATCAGATACTTCCAATAAATCAATATAATAATCATCGCCGGCATTAACCTCAATGGTTTTAGCATTACCTTTTAGAAATGCACCGCTATGTAAAGGATTAGATCCGACTTGCTGAAATGCATGAGCTCCTACAACCAATTCATAATATCCATTATCTAATCCTGTAATAGTCTGTGTTATTATGCCATTAGCAAGAGTTTGCCAATTATCCCAACCTGACCATGTCCATTTTTCGGCGTAGGTGTTACCGTCTTTTGAAAATGGCGGAGTGTTGGTTTGTGTATCGAACGGATAAGAATTTGTCCAGCCATCAAAGCCAGATTCAAAACTCGGATTTGCAATAGAATCGGTTACGTCAACTGGTGCCAATTGAGCCAACAGATTAGCGGCAGCAGTATTTATATCTGCAGTAATATCCGAATTATAGGTTGTGATATAGGTTGTAAGATCAGGTGCTCCAGTCACTTTAGAAGCAAATTTCATGTATCTATCCAGCAATACCTTTGCCTGGTAAAGATCGTAATGATCTTGTGATATAAACTTCCATTTTATATTATCACCACCTGCTGGTTTATCACTAAAGACACAATCTGCAGGACCTGAATTAGTCCATTGCCAATAAGTGCTCCAACCTAAAAATCTATCTGACCCAACAAACGCATCATTCTGAATACTAAAAATGTGATTGGTAGCATCAGTTTCTACTAAAAGCCAGTTATAGTCGGATCCTCCATCTCCATAAACATCCCAGTCTCCGAAATGGGCCAGAAACTTTCCATCTGGAGTACCATTTAAATAGTAACCAAAAGTGTAAATACCGCCGCTTTCATTAATAGTCCACGAAATTACATCTGAAGATGCATTGGCATAAGGACCCGGACTTATGACCGCCTGTGTTGTCCACCAACCTCCCCTGGTCAGGAAGCCTTGAGCTCCAACATTATAAACGTAATATGTGGTACCTGAAACGGGTACTTCGCTTTTGTAAGTAGGTGCATCCCAGGTTTGTGCCCATGCACCGGAGTTCATTATGCCTGCCAGAGCAAAAAGCATAATGCCGATCCAAATTTTTTGAAGTAAAGTCTTTTTGTTCATATAGTTAGATTTAAAAGTGAAAATTTTTGATGCCAAAATAGGTAGTTAATTGCTTTCCAATGATTAACATTTTCGGCAAATGCGAGTGTCATTCTCAGCAGACATTTTAATTGAAATCAGTAAATTCTGATGATTCATGGATTAAAGCATTCCATGAATAATTATTTTTCCAATTCTGAGGATTCTTTGATGACCAGCCAAACATGTTTAAATATCCCCAATTGATTGTTTTGAGATTTAAGGTCTTGTGTTTGGCCTGCCACTCGCACGGCGATAACATTTTTCCCCTGAAAATTTAGATAGGAATTTAAACTGGAATCGAAAGAATGGTCTTTATTATAAAGTCCATCGATTTGCGTACCATTGATAAATACTTCACTATCGGTACTAATCTCCTCAAAATGGATAAAAATGCGCTTACCTGACCAGTCCAGTGGAACTTCAAAATGTTTACGATACCATCCTGGAGTTGTGTTTAATGAATCTTTCATCCCCTTAGAATCAGGATGAAGCCGTATTTCGTCCACGTTCCAGTTGTGTGGCAAATCCAGGCTGAGCCAGTTTTGATCATCGAAATCCACCTTAAATGCAGAGGCGCTATTTCCCCGGGAAAATTTCCAGTTTAGATCAAACAAGAGTTTTTGTTCCGGTTGATCCGGCTTGACTTCACAATTCAGGAAGTTACTGAAAATTATCAGCGTAGCTATGATAAATAGTTTGTTACTTTTCGATTTAAATACGGCTCTTATCAGCATTCTATTTCAAGATCATGGATTTAGTTAGGTGGCTTGTCAATTTGGATGGAGTCTTGAAAGAGATTCCAGAAACAGACGCCTTTTCCCTTTAAAGACAGCAAGTTTGGCTCTTTTAAAAACCACAATATTAAAGCCTCGATAAAACTAGCTATGTTTAAAATAGGGACGGTGTCATGGATTCGTCAATCATCCGATGTAAAATGGTCATCTTTGAAATCAAGATAAAACACCAAGCTTGCTGGAACTTTTTCTTTAAATTTACAATTCACAAAAGGGAAATCAGGCTATAAAATGAAATATACAAAACCGGTAAAACTAGTATTACTCCTTGTTTTTGGATTATGCCTAAGTGCTGGGGCTAACGTAATTGATAGAATAGGAATTGAAAAGGGTTTATCCAACAATAACGTTGTAAGTATTGCACAAGACAGAGACGGTTTTATATGGATTTGTACCAAAGACGGACTTAACAGATTTGATTCAAATACATTTAAAATTTTTAAAGCATCCGAAAATGATTCGAATACGATATGCAGCAATGTGCTTAATTACGTTTATGCGGATAAATTTGAGGATGTCGTCTGGATTGCCTCGGAAAAAAATGGAGTCGATGCATACAATTATAAAACCCGGGTATTCAAACATTACGAGCATGATTACAACGATCCCGCCAGGAATGACCTGAGTGCAAACGGTGTTACTCAAATTACCAGCGATGAAAAAGGAAACCTTTGGTTTGCAACCTACGATGGGGGTGTAGACTGTTTGAATAAAGAAACTCAACAATTTACCAGCTACAACCAGTCGAATACGCCCGGATTAGGATCGAATTATAACTGGTGTCTAATGCATGATCCGAAGGGTCTGCTATATGTAGGTCATGTGAACGATGGCTTCAGTATTATCGATCTCAAATCGGGAACGGCGCAGAACTTCAGACATGATCCTGATAATCCAAATTCACTTGCTGACAATACGGTTACAAGCTTGCTGAAAGATTCAAAAGACAGAATATGGATTGGCACCCGAAACGGGCTGACTTTATTTCTTCCTGAAAGCAAACGCATGATCAATTTCAGGAATGATCCACTGAACATAAACTCCATTTCCAGCAATTTTATTCAGAAGATGATTGAAACACGAGACCATAAACTTTATATTGGTACGGAAGGTGGAGGCTTGAATATACTGAATCTGAATGAGCTGGAATTCTACTCGAATCCATCCAAAATAAAATTTGAACCCATCCTGGCATCCGAAACTCCCGATGGCTTGTCAAGTTTATCTGTGCAAACTGTTTTCCAGGATTCTTTTGGAAACATCTGGCTCGGAGGATTGGGTGGCGGAGTCAATTTTATCTCCAACCAGAAAAGGATGTTTAATCAGATAATTTATCTTCCTTATGTCGGGAATACCAACAGTCTAAACAGCAAAATTGTAAACAGTTTATGTGTCGATCGAGATAACCAGGTGTGGGTCGCTAATGGTTTGGGAGGCATAGCTATTTATCGCGATGGAGAAAAAATCAGGCAAATAAATCGCATTGGCAATGAAACGGAGCAACAAAATTTTATAAGTGTTTATAACGACAGTAAAAACAATATCTGGATAGGGACTTCAATTGGGAAAATATTCTGTTATCAGCAGGATGTAAATATGTATTTGTCGATTGATCGTTTTACTGATCTTGAGAATTATCCCATATACTCTTTTTTCGAAGATTCGAAATGTAACATCTGGATGGCGACCGATATCGGGCTGCATGTGTATAATCCTGAATCGGGTGAAAGTAGCATATACACTGCCGAAAACTCAGGACTACCGGATAATGTGATACGTACCATTGCAGAAGACAGTAATGGCAATATTTGGGTGGGTACTTTAATTGGAGGACTGTGTGTTTTTGATCAAAGTTTTAATTTGATCAGGAACTATGGGCAAAGCTATGATTTTTATATAGTTAACCAAATATTTAAAGACTCGAAGAACAGGATGTGGATCGCAAGCCAGAACGATCTTTTCCTGATAAACGATCAATCGACCGATTCAGTCAGGCGTATCGGTGAAATATCCGGTTTGATGGAATCAAACGTCCGTGCAATAACAGAAGGGAAGTCGGATAATGAAATATGGATTAGCACTACCAACGGAATCAGTCACATCGACCTGAATACCATGCACGTAAGTAATTTTGATGTGAATGATGGCATTGTATATGGCGATTATTTTGGAGCTTCGGTTGCAAAAACTCATGACGGGAAAATTTATTTTGGATCACAAAACGGAATTACATGGTTTGACCAAACGTTTGAACAATCAACACTAACAAATCCCAAAGCTGTATTCACAGATTTTGCAATAACCAATACCAAAGATTATTTGAATCAGTTCAGCGATATCTCATTTGATCGGGAGATAAAGCTGAAGCACAACCAGAATTCCATACAAATCAGTTTTAGTGTACCTGATTATTCCCTGGCAAAAAAGGTAGAATACATTTATCAGATGAAAGGCCTCGATGATGATTGGTATTTTGTGAATACGGGGAATGAAGTGACTTTCAGGAATCTTAAAGCAGGTGATTATATTTTCAATTTAAAGACAAGAATACAAAACAACCAGTGGACAGACAATATAAGTTCTTTGTCGGTTACCATTAAACCGCCGCTTTGGTTAACCTGGTGGATGAAACTCCTGTACTTTGTAATCACAATCGCAGTTCTTGTTATAATTGTCCGATTTTATAAGAATAAGTTGAAGGTTGAAAATGACCTGCTCTTGGAAAAAAACATACGTCAACAGGAACATGAGTTAAATGAAGAAAAGCTTCGGTTTTTTACAAATATCACACACGAACTTCGAAGTCCGATGACGCTGATTTTAGGGCCACTGGAAGATTTGCTTTCGGATAGCAACCTGAAGCCGGCACAGGCAAAAAAACTATACACCATACAGCGGGTGGCAAACCGTTTACTTCAATCTGTAAACCAGATTCTTGAATTCAGAAAATCGGAAAACAAAAGCCGTAAACTAAGTGTGATCAAAGATGACCTGGCAAAATACGTTTATGAAATTGGAGAAAAATACAAAGAGCTGAATAAAAATAGTAAAATCGAAATTCAGATAAATGTCCCCGATCATAGTATCGAAATGTTCTTCGATCCTGATGTGATAACCATTATAACAGATAATCTTTTGTCGAATGCATTAAAATACACCCGCGAGGGAACCATAAAACTTGAATTGAACAACTTTAGGGAAGGAAACATTGATTATACAGAAATTGTTGTTTCTGATTCCGGTTACGGAATCGCGGAAGAAGATCTGCCACGGATTTTCGATCGTTATTTCCAGGCTAAAAATGCGCTTCATCCGGTTAAGGGAACAGGCATTGGTTTATCCTTGGTAAAAAACATGGTGGAATTGCACGAGGCAGAAATTGACATAGAAAGCGAACTAAATGTTGGGACCACAATTAAAGTCAGGTTTCTTACCAATAACAGCTATCCCGAAGCTGTCCATTATTTTCCTAAGGAGACCGAAGTTGAAGAATTAGAAGAAGACTCGCAACCCGTCTTAATGGTGGTGGATGATGATTTCGAAATCATTGAATACATCAAAGATTCGCTGAGCGATACCTATACTGTAATTTCGGCAGAAAACGGCAAATCAGGATTTGAACTTGCGGCCCAGGAAATACCCGATATTGTTATCTCCGACATCATGATGCCGATAATGGATGGCATTGAAATGTGCAAGATAATCAAACATGATGTCCGAACAAGTCATATCCCTGTGGTCTTATTGACTGCAAAAGGATCTTTGCACGATCAGAAAGTAGGTTACGATGTAGGTGCGGATTCCTACCTTACGAAGCCCTTTAGTGGTAATTTGTTGAAAAGTCGCATTAAAAATATTCTTGATGTACGGCAAAAATATTCGCTGGCAAGTTCCGCGAAATTTAAGCAGAAGCAAGAAATGCTCAACGAATCAATTGGCGAACTGGATAAAGAGTTTTTAAAGAAACTGACAGCGGTTATTGAAGAAAATCTGGAAGATGAAGAAATGAATATATCTTATGTTGCGGCGCAGCTAAACATGAGCCACTCCACCTTGTACCGGAAGATTAAAGCATTAACCAATCTTACAGCCAATGAATTCATTCGGAAAGTCAGGATCAATTATGCTGAACAGTTACTGATTACCGGGCAATACAATATTTCGGAGATCATGTATCAGATCGGGATCAATAGCAGCAGTTATTTCAGGCAGTGCTTCAAGGATGAATTTGGAATGAATCCTAGCGAATACCTTCAAAAGCTGAAAAAAGGGTAACAGGTATCTTTTCATTCGCTGGTTACGCAGCCTTCTTTCAATAGGAAGAAAAGTAGAATATTCAATCGGTTTATTTCAACTCTAAAATATTGTGCCTTCATCGAACATCTGACGATTTAGTATCGAATATCGCCTATTTTCAGTCGGTATATAAATTTGAATTTTACGATATTGCACTAAAATCTTAAACCAATAAAAGTAATGAAGAAGTGTTTGTTTACGGCTTTGAAACTCATAAGAAGTTTTGCTGTCTTATTCTTAATTTTCTTAACAATAACAGCCCTTGCCCAAAAGAATAATTCCAATTCTATGGAATCTCAAATTGAAAGTTGGTTTGAACTCGATGGAGATCAGCAGGATAAACTCTATACCAATGAATTCCCGCTCGGGGATGTAACGCTTGTGGAGGGACCGTTCAAACATGCACAGGAATTAAATATTCAGACCTTGCTGGAATACGATGTGGACCGCTTACTGGCTCCATACCTGAAAGAGGCAGGACTTCCGGCAAAAGCTACGAGTTATTCCAATTGGATTGGACTGGACGGCCATATAGGCGGGCATTATCTTACTGCCATGGCAATCAATTATGCAGCAACCGGAAATCCAAACTGTAAACAACTTATGGATTACATGGTCGATGAATTAAAAGCTTGTCAGGATGCCAATGCGGCAAAGTATCCCAGTTGGGGAGTTGGTTATGCTGGTGGTGTACCAAACAGCAATTCCATTTGGTTGACATTTAAAACGGGGAACTTCTCGGCCTTCAACTCAGCCTGGGTGCCGTGGTATAATCTTCACAAAACCTACGCCGGATTGCGTGATGCCTGGTTATACGGGAATAATGAAAAGGCTAAAGATGTATTTCTTTCTTTCTGCGACTGGGCAATTGATATGACATCAGGTTTATCGGATGCACAAATGGAATCCATGCTGAATACCGAACATGGAGGAATGAATGAGGTGCTGGCTGATGCCTACCAAATGACGGGAGATGAAAAATATTTAACGGCGGCCAAACGCTTCTCGCACAAGCTAATACTGAACAGTATGGCAGCTCGTATTGATAACCTCGATAATTTGCATGCCAACACCCAGGTTCCAAAGGCTGTTGGTTTTCAGCGTATAGCAGAAGTAACGGGTGACAATAGTTATATAGAGGCCGCTCGGTTTTTCTGGCAAACGGTCACTCAAAACCGGAGCCTGGCTTTCGGTGGAAATAGTCGTAGAGAACATTTTCCACCTGAATCTGCCTGTATAGACTACATAAATGATGTGGAAGGACCAGAGTCCTGCAACACCAATAACATGCTGAAACTGACAGAAGACTTGTTTAGGGCTGATCCTCAGGCCAAATACGCTGATTATTATGAGCGTGCAATGTTAAATCATATTCTGTCAACACAGCACCCTGAACATGGGGGTTACGTTTATTTCACTCCTGCACGGCCACAACATTACCGCGTTTATTCGGCACCAAACGAAGCCATGTGGTGCTGTGTGGGAACAGGAATGGAAAATCACGGTAAACACGGAGAATTTATTTATACACACGAAAATAATTCATTGTACCTGAATCTTTTTATTGCTTCAGAACTTAACTGGAAAGACAAAGGCATTACCATCCGCCAGGAAACAACTTTCCCTGAAGAGGAGCAAACAAAACTTCTTATTTCGGCAAGTAGTCCAACAGATTTTACGCTTATGGTCCGTTGTCCGTATTGGGTGTCAGAAGATGCTTTGAGAATTGTTGTCAATACAGACACCTTGAATATTCATGCTGAGCCACAATCCTATATTCCGGTCCAGCGAACCTGGAGCAACGGCGATTCTGTTCGAATTATCTTACCCATGCATAACACCATAGAACAGTTGCCTAATGTTTCTGAATATATAGCCGTCATGCATGGACCTGTTCTTTTGGGAGCCAGAACCGGGACGGAAAATCTTACAGGTCTGGTGGCCGATGACAGCCGCTGGGGGCACATTGCAAGTGGTAGCAAAATGCCAATTGATCAGGCACCTACGCTTATATTTAATGTTGATAGTAGCATTACGTCAAAAATAGAACCAATTGAAGGACAACCATTGCATTATAAAGCAACCGTTTTATACCCTGATGCAAAAGATTCAAGTTTGGTACTTGAACCTTTCTATAAAATTCACGACGCCCGATACATGATGTACTGGCTTACTTTAAGTGAAGATGATTATCAACATGTTCTGGACAGCCTGGAAGCAGTGGAACAAGCTAAGCTGGAACTGGAGGAGCGTATCATTGATCAGGTAGCTCCGGGCGAACAACAACCTGAAGCTGATCATGATCTGCAAAGCGAGAATTCGTATAGAGGCAGCTATCAAAATGAATTCTGGCGTTTTGCCAAAGATGGTGGTTTTATCAGCTACACCATGAGCACTCTGGGGAAATCGGACTTATCATTAATGGTGCGCTACTGGGGCAATGAAACAGGCAGCAGGACTTTCGATATTCTTATTGACGGGGAAAAACTCGTTACAGAAAATATAGCAGGGAAGTGGAATGTCTCCGATTTTGTGAATGTGGAATATCCCATACCTAACTATATGACAGAGGGAAAAACGCAAATCACCGTTAAATTTCAGGGCATTGATTCAGCTAACTATGCAGGAAGACTTTTTCATGTCTGGCTGCTGGAACCCTTGAATACTACCGGAATACACATAGAAAATAGTGACGTCAAAGAATGGAATGCCTATTCTCGCGATAAGTATATCATTATCGAAGGCCTTGAGGATGAGGCGCTGGTGTATTTGTATAATTTGGATGGCCGTCTCTTGACAAATCAAAAAACACAAGCTGCGCGGGCTGTGATCCCATGTGCAGAGAAAGGTTTGAAACTGATCATTGTAAGATCAAAAGGTACGATCCAAACCGATAAGGTAGTTGTGTTTTAAAGATATCAGTTGAGAGATCCGATCTTGTTTAAAATTGGATTCTTCTTGTTCCATTCGGGTTAAGATTCTTTTTTTTGGTCGAATCTTTGACATCCCTCGCTCAAAATGAGTCCATCAAGATCTTATAAATACACGATCTTACTAAAAATTATAAATCAATAAATCTAATGAAAACAGGCCTTTTACTTGCCATTTTACTAATAACTTTTTCTGAAGTTCATGCGCAAAAATACCAGTAGATATCCAGCACAGATGGAGATCTTTGGAATCAAACTTCAATTAAGCTTGAAAAAAAATCAAATATAGAACCAAGTTTAACGTTAGCAAAAGATGATTCAATAGTAACGTTTAAAGCCTGGGGAGGAACCTTTAACGAAAAAGGTTGGGATGCTTTAAATTTGCTACCACAAGAGGAACAGGAAATTATTTTAAATAAATTGTTTGCTCCAGATGGGGATCTGAGATATACATTGGGACGTTTTTCGATGAATGCTAATGATTATGCTCGCGACTGGTACAGTTGCAATGAAGTGCCTGGTGATTTTCGATTAAGGTATTTTAATATAGATCGCGATAAAACCACAATCATTCCATTTATTAGAGCGGCGCAAAAGTATAATAATGAATTAAGATTTTGGATTTCCCCGTGGTCCCCGCCTTCGTGGATGAAAATCAATCAGTATTATTCAGTGGTAAGCAACAAGGATTTTAACAAACTAGATCCTAAACTGGATTATCTGCTTTTTGAAAACGTTGTCAAAAAAGATCAGTCGGTATTTCCTAATCAGTTAACCGAAAATGATTACTTTATACAGGACCCACGCTATTTGCAAACGTACGCTAACTATTTCAGTAAATTCATCTCGGCCTATGAAAAAGAGGGGATTGATATAGGGATGGTGATGTTTCAAAATGAATCCTGGAGTTATACTTCTTATCCGGGCTGCGCATGGACTGCAGATGGAATTATTCGTTTTAACACTGAATACCTGGCACCAACACTAAAAAAGGATCATCCTGACGTTAAGGTGTATTTAGGAACAATCAATACCAACCGTTACGATATTATTGCTAAAGTCCTTTCTGATCCCCGAATGCCTATGTCAATTCAGGGAGTTGGTTTTCAGTGGGAAGGCGGACAGATTCTGCCTCAGTTAAGGGAAAAATATCCTGATTATAAATATGTTCAAACAGAAAGTGAATGTGGCTGGGGATCTTTTGATTGGGGAGCCGGAGAACATACCTTCAATTTAATAAACCACTACCTTGGCAACGGATGTGAAGAATATATCTTTTGGAACTCTATTTTATACGATAATGGCGTAAGTGGCTGGGGTTGGGTCCAAAATTCGCTGATCAGGATTAACTCTGAAACAAAGAAGGTTACTTACACTCCTGAATATTACGCTGTAAAGCACTACACAAATTTTATTTCGACAGGAAGCATTATCAAAACTTTTAAAAGCGGAGAAGTAGATAAATTACCCATATTAATAGCCTTTACACCTGATAATAAATACGTAGTTTTGCTAGGTAACTTTACAGAAGAGGTTAAAAAGGTTTCGGTAAAAATTGAAGATAAATATTTAAATGTGGAAGTTAAGGCACATTCGTTTAATACTTTTATAGTATTGTAAATTTGAATGATCTTTATCAGACTTATAAGATAAACTTTAACGCAAAATCGAATAAATGAAATTATACCTTTCCATTTTCCTACTATTGATTTTGGGATGTACTCAAACCGAAACTCAGCCAGGTACCGAACGTCAACAAAATCTCGATAATAACTGGAAGTTTTATTTAGGCGACAATTCAGATGCATCAAAAACAGATTTTGATGATGATTTGTGGCGCAAGCTCGATCTGCCGCACGACTGGAGTATCGAAGGAGAATTTGATGCTTCCAACCCTGCAGGAAACGATGGTGCCTATCTGCCGACCGGAATTGGCTGGTATCGAAAACAGTTGAATGTTCCTGAAAGCTGGAAAGGGAAAAAGGTTATCATTTATTTCGGGGGCGTATATATGAATTCCGAGGTTTTCATCAACGGACATTCGCTTGGTGTTTATCCCTATGGTTATTCGTCGTTTTATTACGACCTGACTCCTCACTTAAAAACCCGCAGTAAAAATACAATAGCCGTTCGCGTTGACAATTCACAACAAAAAAACTGCCGCTGGTACAGCGGTTCTGGTATTTATCGGCATGTATCTTTGATAGTAACTGATCCGGTGCATATTGCACAATGGGGAGTTGACATCACCACTCCGAAAATCAGCGAGCAGGAAGCAACCATCGCAATAAAAACGACCGTAAAAAATGAAACTTCCTCGAAACATGAAATTACACTTTCAACTCAACTTACAGGTAACGATCAAAAGTTGGCTGGAAGCGATGAAGTACAATTGGAGTTACTCCCGAAAACGCAGCAGGAAATCATTCAGAACATAAATATTCAAAATCCGGAACTATGGACACCTGAAACTCCGGCTCTTTATAATGCCGGGATCAGCATAAAAAAAGGTGGACAGATTATTGACAAAACAGACCACCATTTTGGAATTCGCAGAATTGAATTCAGTGCCGAAAAAGGTTTTCTGCTAAACGGGGAAGAAGTGATTTTAAACGGTGGTTGTGTACATCACGACAATGGTTGTCTGGGCGCTGCGGCATACGACCGTGCCGAAGAACGAAAGGTGGAACTGCTAAAAGAAGCCGGATTTAATGCTGTACGTACGGCGCATAATATTCCTTCCGAAGCTTTCCTCGATGCCTGCGACCGTTTGGGACTATTGGTTATCGACGAAGCATTCGATGGCTGGCGGGAAATGAAAACCACATTCACGCCGATCAAATATGATTATTCTACCCTGTTCGATGAATGGTGGAAAACAGATGTACAGACCATGGTGAAAAGAGACCGAAACCATCCATCCATTATAATGTGGAGCATAGGAAACGAGATCATCGAACGCACCAAACCCGAGGCAGTGGAAACTGCCCGTAAACTTGCCCAGGCTGTAAAGGAGATTGATACAACACGACCGGTTACTTCGGCAATGACAACCTGGGGGCAGGGATGGGAAATTTTCGATCCGTTGATGGCCGAACACGATGTATGCGGCTACAATTACCAGTTACACGAAGCAGAATCGGACCATGAGCGTGTGCCTACCCGTATAATTTACCAATCAGAATCTTATCCAAAAGATGCTTTCTTTTGCTGGGATATGGTAGAAAAACACAATTATGTAATTGGCGATTTTGTGTGGACTGCCATGGATTACCTGGGCGAATCAGGAATCGGGCGCTGGTATTACGAAGGCGATGTTCCGGGTGAGCATTGGGAAAGAGATCTTTACCCATGGCATGCTTCCTATTGCGGCGACATCGATTTTACAGGTTGGCGAAAACCCATTTCGCATTACCGAAGCATGTTGTACAATGATACCGAAAAACTGTACATGGCCGTTCGTGAGCCCAAATCTAAAGATTCAAAAATAATTACAACCATGTGGGGAACCTGGCCAATCTGGGAAAGCTGGACATGGCCGGGACACGAAGGAAAAGACATTGATGTAGAGGTTTATTCGAAATACGAAAAAGTAAAACTTTATCTGAATGATAAACTGATCGGAGAAAAACCAACCGGGAGAAACAAGGAATTCAAAGCTACATTCACCTTGTTTTATCAGGCGGGTGAGCTTGTTGCAGTAGGCGTGAATGGCGACACGGAAATGGAACGCACAGTTCTTAAAACCACCGGAGAGGCCTTCAAAATAAAATTAATAGCCAACCGAACAGAAATAAAAGCCGATGGTCAGGATCTTTCCTTCATCACGGTTGAAATAACAGATGATAAAGGAAATCTGGATCCAAATGCAGGCAACCGAGTTAATTTCGAAATCGACGGCCCGGGAACAATTATCGGGGTAGCCAACGGAGATATTAAAGATATGGATCCATATGTTGGAAACTCACGAAAAGCATTTCACGGACGCGCAATGGTTGTGGTAAGAAGTAATGGGAAAAAAGGTGAAATAAATTTGAAAGCTGTTTCGACAGGATTGAGGGATGCAAGCTTGAAAATTGGCGCCTTATAATACTGATACAGAAGCAGACTTCATTGATTTCGCTTAAACAAACAGGATGTCCCTGCACAACTACATTGAATTCCAAACTGATCAATGTGAACCTTATGAAAGATCGTTTTAACCTGGAAAACAAAAAAGCACTTAAAACATTGATCTTAAGTGCTTTTGATTTTGTTTGGATTTCTCCTGGTGCCCAGTAAAGGACTCGAACCTTCACGTCCAATAGGACACTAGTCCCTGAAACTAGCGCGTCTACCAATTCCGCCAACTGGGCTTTTGCGGTGTTGGCGCGTTTACCTCCCTCCCGATAGTTATCGGGATATCGGGACCGCCAACTGGGCTTTTATTTTTTAGAACTTTTCCTTGTCTGTTGGGAACTTTTCCCGTTCGATTTTGGACGTGCAAATATATAAAAAATCCGCTCTCTGCAAATGCAAAAAGCGGATTTATCGGCTGCAACTATAAAATTACAGCATTCTGATCTGTTCCGTTGTCGTGATCTTCTCGCAATACTTGCATTTTAGCGCAATCGGCGCTTTGCTGATGACCGTGAAACAGGTAGTGATTTTCTCGTTATTGGTAATGCATTTTGGATTGAAACACTTCACAATTCCGGTAATTTTATCCGGCGTTTCCACAATTTTCTTTTCCACTACTTCGTAATCGCGAATGATGTTTAGTTTGGCGTGTGGAGCGATCAGTGCAATCTTATTGATCTCCATGTCTTCGAAAAACACATCCGAGACTTTTATAATGGCTTTTGCGCCCAGTTTTTCACTGTCGAGGTTGGTTCCGAAAGTGATCTGGTTTTCTATTTTATCGAGCCCCAGTATGTTGATTACCTTAAACAGATTTTTGGCGGGTATATGGTCGATCACGGTGCCTTCCTTGATGGCACTCACTTTTAATTTCAGCTTTTTCTTTGAATTATGTTTTGCTTCCATGGCGATTTATTTAAGGTTCATAAGGTGTGTAATAATGGCTTCCCGGGTAAAAACGCCGTTGCGCGCCTGATCAAAATAATAAGCTTTTTCATTGGTATCCACATCGGTGCTGATTTCATTCACACGAGGCAGAGGATGCAGTATGCGAATATTGGGTTTTGTTTTTTCGAGCATAGCATTGTTCAGTATGTATACATCTTTCACCTTTTCGTATTCAATCGGATCGGCGAAACGTTCTTTTTGCACGCGGGTCATATAAATGATATCCGCCTCCGAAATAATATCGGTAAACTCTTCGTGCTCGAAGTAACGAATACCTCTTTCTTCGAGATGATGTTTATATCCTCGCGGCATTTGGAGGGTGGTGGGGGAAATAAAATTGAAAATGGGATTGTCGAATTCCGACATGGCCTGCAGCAGCGAATGAACCGTGCGTCCGTATTTCAGGTCGCCAACCATGAAAAGGTTCAGGTTATCCAGTGTTCCCTGTGTTTTTAGAATAGAATACATATCCAGCAGGGTTTGTGTGGGATGCTGGTTGGCACCGTCGCCGGCATTGATGACCGGAACCTTTGAAACCTCTGCAGCGTAACGGGCTGCTCCTTCTAATGGGTGGCGCATTACAATCGCATCGGCGTAATTGCTCACCATTTTAATGGTGTCGTGCAGTGTTTCGCCTTTGGTTGCGCTCGAACTGTCAGGATCGGCAAAACCAACAATACGTCCGCCCAAGCGATTGATAGCGGTTTCAAAACTGAGTCGTGTACGTGTGGAGGGTTCAAAAAACAGGGAAGCTACTACTTTCCCTTTCAGCAGATCCTGGTTTGGATTGGCCTCGAAATCGCCCGCCAGCTCCATGATCCTCATGTATTCTTCCTTTGAGAAATCGGTGATCGAAATTAAATCCTTCTTCATTGCCTTATATGTTGTATTGATTTATTGAACGTTCAAACAGAAAAAAACCAACACCTCTGGAAAGAAAATGTTGGTTTTCACGAATCAGAAAAAAAGTTTTTACTTTTTTGTTGAGAAACACGATTGCTTTTAAAAATCGTTTGATACAAGCTATAGGAAAAAGAACCCTCCGATTGGGACTTGTACTGTCCCGTTCTGAAAAAGTTGACAGGAATATCACAGCTTGCATCATGTTTCAAAAGTACTCAGTTTCTCTTTTTTTGTTAAAAACAAGAGGGGCTACTTATTAGCATTTTATTAACACTTGTTTATTTTGAACTCAACGATTTTATGGTTACGCCATAAATCGTTTCAAAGGTTTGAAGGGCTTTATCCGCATCGGCTTTCCTCACTTTAAAGACCAACCGACATGATTCCCTGAAATCGGTACTGACAATTTCCAGTCCCTCCTGTTTAATCGTTTGCATTACGATATTCAGGAGCGGGTATTCAAAACTGAGCTCGAAACTTATTTCAATTCGTTTACTCAGGATTTCGACATTGCTCAGCACATCGATGGTCGCACTTTTATAGGCATTGATCAATCCGCTGACGCCCAGTAAAGTGCCGCCAAAATAGCGCACAACTACCACCAGAATATTCGTGACATTAAAACGGATTAACTGGCCCAGAATTGGTTTCCCGGCTGTTGACGAGGGCTCACCATCATCGTTGGCACGTGTAGTTATCTCCTCTGTACCCATTCGCCAGGCATAACAGTGGTGACGTGCAGCGTGATGTTCCTTTTTCAGTTGTTGGATGTGTTCTTTTACCTGCTCTTCATCGGTAACCGGAAAGGCATAGGCAAAGAACTTACTTCCTTTATCCTTAAAATAACCGGTGGCTTCTTTTTCTATGGTTTGGTATTCGTCGCTCATAATAAGAAATACAGGCTTATAATGGCCAGAACAATACCGGCAAAGTTAATCTTATTCAGTTTTTCCTTGAAAAGTAGTGCACCCAATAAAGCCGATAAGGCAACAACCGACATATTGTTAAGGGCAAAAACCAGGGCACTTTTCAGCCCGGTGTGGTTAAGCGCTTTAATAATGAAAAAGAGCGAACCAAAATTTACGATCCCGAGCAGGGTGCCGAGCAAAAGGGTAGGCGGATGAATTTTCCATTTTACGGGACGGTTGAAGAACAGCAGAAAAGTGCCTGAAATTAAGGCTACAAGAAATACAAAGGTGGTGTAGGCACTTGTTTCGGCACTGGTAATTTTTTCGGCCTGAACAAATTTTACCAGGCTGTCGACCACACCGCTTCCAAGAAAGATAAGCAGCGGAAGCACGATATAAGGAAGGTTCGTGCGACGAAGGTCCTTTTTATAAACCGCCAACAGTACAGCCAGCGTTGCGGTACCCAGACCGATGTATTTTAAGGTTGAAACCGATTCATGATAATACAGTAACGAAAACAGCACGGGAAATACCAGCGAAAGTTTATTGGCCAGGGTAGTAACCGTTATACCGGCTTTTTGAGCAGATCGGCCGATTAGGAAAAACATCAGGATAAAAAGCACACCGAGCGCAATGCCGTATGGAAACCAACCGGGGACCGTATTTAGCGATTTAGCCTCAAAGGGCTTAAAGAGCACTAATCCCAGCAGGGTGGCAGCCAGGTAATTGTAGGTGATGAGCGCTGTGAGCCTGCACTGATAATTTTTGGCGATCCGGAATACCACATAGATCATCGAAGAGGAGAGGATACTGGCTGCTAGGTGGATCATCACAAAATAAAAAGGCAGACCTTAAAGCCTGCCCCGTATATTACATTTTTAATTTCTTCTCAATGTCTTCTACAAACACCCTGAAGTTCTTATCGGTGTCTTTCAGGTTGTTTACCGTTTTGCAGGCGTGCAATACAGTCGCATGGTCTTTGCTTCCAATCTGTGCCCCGATACTGGCCAGCGAGTATTTGGTAAGGCTTTTCGAAAAGTACATGGCAATTTGCCGTGCCTGAACGATTTCTCTTTTCCGTGTTTTGGCCTGCAGGGCTTCCACCGGCATATTGAAATAATCGCATACCACTTTTGAAATGTACTCGATCGACAATTCGCGTTTCGAATTCTTTACCAGTTTGTTGATCAGTTTGGCGGCCAGTTCAAGCGTTATTTCACGTTTATTCAACATTGACTGCGCCAGCAAGGATACCAGAGCCCCTTCCAGTTCACGAACGTTATTGGTTACGTGCGATGCAATGTATTCCAACACTTCGTCCGACAGAGTGATGCCGTCTTTATACACCTTTCGCCGGAGGATCTCCATGCGGGTTTCAAAATCAGGTGTTTGCAGATCGGCTGTCAGTCCCCATTTGAAGCGTGAGAGCAGGCGTTGTTCCATGCCTTTCAACTCGATGGGCGGCTTGTCGGATGTCAGGATCAGTTGCTTACCCATCTGATGCAGGTGATTAAAAATATGGAAAAAGGTCTCCTGTGTTTTTTCCTTGCCCGCAAATTCATGCACATCGTCGAGGATCAGCACATCCACCATTTGGTAGAAGTGCAGAAAATCGTTGCGGTTATTGTTGCGTGTTGCCTCGGTAAACTGCGTCTGAAATTTGTTAGCGTTTACGTACAATACCACTTTATCTGGGAAACGTTCTTTTACCTCGATCCCGATCGCCTGAGCCAGGTGCGTTTTTCCCAGACCCGAGTTTCCGTAGATCATCAATGGATTAAACGCTGTTCCTCCCGGATTTTGTGCTACTGCGTAACCTGCGCTACGCGCCAGACGGTTGCAATCGCCTTCCACGAAATTTTCGAAGGTATTGTCGGGCTTCAGTTGCGGATCGATCTGGAGCTTTTGGATTCCCGGAATGATAAACGGATTCTTTATGGTAGGCCGTTCATCCGACTTTAACGGAATGGTCAGTGGCTTGTTCTGGATTTTTGTGTTGTTGTTGGTCGGGTAGCTTACCGTGTACGGCTGACTACTGTTTTTGTTGCCCATGACAACGTTATACTCGAGTTTCGCACCGTTGCCGATCACCATGCGTAAAGTCTTTCGCAGGATGTCGATAAACTGCTCTTCAAGGTACTCGTAAAAAAAAGCACTGGGTACCTGAATGGTTAAAACTTTATTTTCGAGTTTTACCGGCTCGATTGGCTCGAACCAGGTCTTAAAGCTGCTGCTAGGAACGTTATCTTTTATAACGTTAAGGCATTTATCCCATGCAGATTTGTGTTCACTGTTCATTTACAATAGCAGGCTAATTGAGGTTCTAACTAACTTTTTTTCCCTGTGGTATTCCGAGGAACAAAAATTGCTAAAAAAAAATGAAAAAAAAAATCACATTTCTATTGCAATTTAAGCAAATTTTATATCCAATTCTTTTTCAAGCAGTTAAAAAAATAAAATTCCTGGAGATTTTTAAATGCCTGATAATCAATGTTATTTAGTTAATAAACTGAGTTATAACCGGATAGCTGGTAGGTAGTGGTGGGGTAAGTGCAAAGTAAATAAATTTTTCTTATAAAATCAACTCAACTATTTCATTGATTTAAGTGCTTTTTCCAGTTTTATCAACCGTCCGTTTTTAAATGCAACTATACTCGATTCAGGAAACGTTTTTCGAATCTCGCGGTGCAATTCTTCGATTTCAGAATACACGCCCGTATTGCCGATAAGATAAGAATATACGCCGCCTGAATAATATTCTTCCACATCGTCCAAATCCCTCAACATTTCACTGTTCATGTCAATTTTTACTTTGCTCGATATCAGGTGTATTTTAAAAACGATGTCTTTCGACGACACATCATCGCGGGTATTTACATACACCTCTTTACCAAAATCGAAGGCCGAAAACTGCAGGTAACGTTTCGGATTGTTTTGAATGTCTTTAATTAAAAACGCCAGGTTCTCTGAGAGCATATTTACATTGTGGTACAATTCATCGTCGTTAAGCAGGAGACCGGCAGAACTTTCGTCGCTGTTCAGTTTCTCCATGGTAGAGATCAGTTGCTCCGAAATGGTTTCGATGTTTTCAAGCACAGGCGCTACAGAGACCTGAGATAGTGTGTCGCTGAATGCATGCAGATTTTTCAGCGTCGCTTCGAATTCATCCGTATTGTTTTTAAAGGTCGTGGTGATCTCGTCAATATTTTCAACGATGTTCTTTATATTTTCTTTTTGTGAACCAACAATATCTTCCAGATCTGCCGTGGTTGTTTCCAGGTTTTTGATGGTCCGGTTGATGTTGGCAAAACTGGCCGAAAGGTTTTCCTGTGCATCTTCATTTAGAATCATGGTCAGCACGGTAATGGCCGAATCCAGTGTGCTGAGCAGTTCTTCGGCTTTGTTTTTCAGTGGGAGAACCTGCATGCTCACCTGTTCTTTCAGGTCGCTTTCAATGGCGCCCAGAATGGTGTCGTTGGGTTGGTAGTATTCCTGTGCATTACTAAGGAGAAGTTTTACCGAGCGGGTTCCCATGATGTCGCTGCTGACGATCTGGGCCACCGAATTTTCGGGAATTTTGAAATTGGCATCTACCGATAGGGTTACCAGCAAGCGGCCACTATTATCGGGAGCAAACTGTACATCGCGCACTTTACCAATCGGATATCCACTTAGTGAAATGTTGGCTGATTTTGTAAGCCCGTCAACACGGTCGTAATAGACATAGTAGAAATCGCTTCGCGAGAAAAAATCCTGCCCTTTCAGGTAGGCGAGTCCCCAAACGAGGACTGTCAGCGAGAAAACGATCAATATTCCCAGTTTCGCATATTTAGAAAGTCTCATGGTCCGAAATTACGTATTTATTGTAAAATTAACGAATTCAAGCGTCAATTCTGTTTTTCCTGAAGTTTTTTCAGCGAAATTAACTCATTGTTTTGAAAGGCAACAATAAATGCCGATTCAAAGGTAGTGCTGATCAGGTTAAGGTTGATTTCGGCTTCCTGCAGCGTCGCATATTTCCCCGAGAAATACCGGCTGATCCGTTTGTCATCGACCCGAAAAACATTTTTAAGACCATTAAAATTGGCGGGAGTCGGGTCCAGTTTTTTCTTTAACGCCATGATCTGGATGGAATAAAAAAGGCTCTGCGAAGGGCTGACTATATTTGATAACTCATAAGTGTTCGCTATTTCAGGCTGCGCGTTCTCACGTTCCATTGGTTGCGGAGGCAAATCTTCGGTAACCAAATGAAAACTACTCTTCTTTTCCACATCAGCTTTATAGGCCTTAAAGGCTCTGAATATGGCAGAGGCCAGGTGATCCTGCCCGGTTTCGCTCGACAGGTAGTTTCGTTCAGTGACATTACTTAAAAATCCCGTTTCGATCAGCACACTGGGCATCGTAGTTTGCCGCAGTACTAAAAATCCGGCCTCCTTAACACTGCGGTCTTTCCGGAGTGCCCGTACCCTGAATTCATTCTGAATTTCGTTGGCCAGCGAAATGCTTTGTTCCTTGTATTCGTCCTGCACCAGTTCAAACATGATATACGACTCGGGCGAATTCGGGTCGAAACCCTCATAAGTGCTGGTATAATCGTCTTCGAGCAGAATCACGGCATTCTCCTTTTTAGCCACTTCCAGGTTGTCATCGCTACGGTGCTGACCCAGTACAAATGTTTCGGTGCCCTGCACACCCCGGTGATCGACAGCATTGGCATGAATGGAAATAAAAAGGTCGGCTTCGGCTTTATTGGCGATATCAGCCCGGCGGTACAGCGGTATGAAAACATCGGTTTTTCGGGTATATACCACCTTTATCTCGGGGAAGGAACTTTCAATGTAATCGCCTAGTTTCAGCGCTATTTTCAGCACAATGTCTTTTTCCTGAATGTTGCCACCGGTGGTTCCCGGATCAATTCCCCCGTGGCCGGGATCGATCACCACCACTCGGATGTGCGACTCATCATTCTGCGGGACATGCTTCGCCAGACTGCCAAAGGGCAGGTTCAACAAAAGCAGTAATAATATAACAATATTTAGCAAACCCTTTTTCTCCATGAACCGGTTTCTCCTTTACTCTTCAAGTAACAAACCGAAATACATCCCGACTTAGTATGTTACTCATCAAGTTTTGTCCCGTAATTGTCTGATCTGTTCGCTCAGGCCGGTAAAATTAGAAATTTAGAAATATTTTCGCATTTTTAACTTAATGGTATAGGCCATATTTATATTTTTGTCGAGCCTAATGTCATTGAATTCAGAGAACATCTTGAATAAAATATTTCTTACATATCTGTTCATTATTTGCCCCATTATTTTTGTGTTTGGACAGGAACCCGAAATCCGTTACCGGATGGATACGGTTATCGGACCTGAAATAGGTATCGATACCACCATGACAGATACACTTCATGTAATGCGGGCTGATACCTTGCCACCCACACCAACATTTCTGCAGGATCCGATTCAGTACGATGCTGTTGATTCGATGATTGTTTCGCTCGACGGGCAGAAAGTGTATTTATATAACGAAGCAAAAGTGACCTATCAGAATATCGAGCTGAATGCGTATTACATTGAACTTGATCTGGATACCAAGGAAATTTATGCCGAAGGAGTTAAGGATTCAACGGGGGAGATGACGCAAAAACCGATTTTCAAACAGGGGGCAGAAGAGTATGAATCGGAAACAATGCGGTATAATTTTGATACGGAAAAGGCTTTTATTACAAAGGTGGTTTCAAAGCAGGGCGAAGGTTTTATTCACAGCGACCGTACCAAGAAAATAGGCGAGGAGGTGTTTATTACCGAAGATGCCAAGTATACGACATGCGATGCTGACCACCCGCACTTCTACCTGCAAATGACAAAGGCCAAGGTGATCTCGAACAAGAAGATCATCACCGGTCCGGCCTACATGGTGCTGGAAGATTTCCCGATCTATTTTCCTTTTCTTCCTTTTGGTTACTTCCCGAACTCGCCAACCTATTCTTCGGGTATACTGATCCCCAAATACGGTGAAGAACAGAACCGCGGGTTTTTCCTGCGCGACGGTGGCTACTACTGGGCCGCCGGCCAATACTTCGATCTGGCGGTTCAGGGCGATATTTATTCGAAAGGATCGTGGGGAACCCGCATCAAGACCAATTACAAGAAACGCTATAAGTTCAGTGGTGGCTTTGGATTCGATTATGCGATTAATAAATACGGCGAAAAGGGGCTCGATACCTATAAAAAATCGAGGCAGTATAAGATTACCTGGACCCATTCGCAGGATGCCAAAGCCAATCCAAACCGTACCTTCTCGGCCAGTGTAAACCTTTCGTCGAGTGGCTACGATAAGGAGAACGCATACAACACCAACGATTACTTGCAGACCACCAAATCGTCGAGCATTTCCTATTCACGGCGTTTCGAGAACACGCCCTTTAATATGTCGATGAACCTGCGGCATTCACAAAATACACGCGACAGTACGATCTCATTATCGCTGCCTGAATTCACTTTTAGCATGGCTAAAGTATATCCCTTCCGAAAGAAGAACCGCAGCGGCAAGCTGAAATTCTATGAACAGTTCGGGATCAATTACACGGGTAACCTGAAGAACTCGATAACGGCCCGGGAAGATGAAATTCTTCAGACCTCTTTTGCCACTGACTGGAAAAACGGGATCAAGCACAACCTGCCGATTTCGTTCCCGAGTTTCAACCTGTTCAAATACATTAACTTCAGTCCGGGCATCAGTTACAACGAAAAATGGTATTTCAAAAAGTACAATTACGAATACGTGGAAGGCGCCGATTTTGAAAATAATCCGTCGGGTGTTCCAAGTACAGTTCGCGTGGATACCATTACGGGCCTGAACCGTGTGTACGATTATGCATACAGCATCAGTTCATCGACCAATATTTACGGAATGTTCATTCCGCGCAATCCCAATTCAAAGGTGAAAGGTATCCGGCATAAAATGACACCGTCGATTGCGTTTAGCTACCGTCCTGATTTTGGGCAGGAGAAATTTGGTTACTGGCAGGAGATACAGGTGGATTCGACCGGGAGAGTGCAGTACTTCGATGTGAATGCAGGTGGTGTATATGGCGGTTCACCGGGCAGGGGAGAATCAGGTGCTATTTCCTTCGGGATAAATAATAACCTGGAAATGAAGGTGCTGGAATCACCCGATTCAACAAAAACGGATGAAGAACAGAAATTCAAAAAAGTAAAACTGATCGATAACCTCAGTATTTCATCATCCTACAACCTGGTGGCTGATTCGCTGAACCTGGCGCCATTTAATATCCGGGCGCGCACTACTGTTGCCGGTGTAAGTATTAACATGGGAACCACGCTCGATCCTTACATGGTGGATGAAAACTACCGAAAGATCAACAAGTTTACCTGGAACGAACGCAGCGGGATTAAAAAGCTGGGGCGTATTACCCGCGCCAACCTGTCGTTTGGCATGACTTTTCGCTCGAAACAGGATAAAAACCAGAATCAGAACCAAAACCAGGGGATGGGTCCACTCGATGGTGAAGATGAAAATATGATGACGGGCAATGAGATGCCGGAAGGTGATGTGGTGCTGCCTTCGGCTTACGATAACTACATGGATTTTAATATGCCGTGGGATTTTGGTTTTGATTACAGCCTGAATTACACTGGCCCATCGAGAAGTTATCCCAATGGGAGGGTATCGCAAACCCTTGGTGTGCGAGGGAATGTAAGCATTACCGACAAATGGAAAATCAGTGCCAATACCAACTTCGATATTCAGGCGGGTGAGTTCTCGTTCACCACTTTTAACCTGAGTCGCGACCTGCACTGCTGGGCCATGTCGTTTAATTTCGTTCCGTTTGGATTCCGCAAAAGCTACAGCTTTACGATCAGTGCCAAATCGTCGATGCTCTCCGACCTGAAACTGCAAAAACAACAGAGCCACTACGATAACTTCAATTTCTAAAATTCCTCTGTACTAAACACAGAGGTATGTATTCAAATTGAAAAGATACTCCAGGCTGAAATTGTTTATGAATTGAAATCAGGTTATTTTTGAACTTACCCTGATCGTGCCTGCGATACAATCATCCCTGCCGCAGGCTGACGGATAAAAAGGAAGAGTCAGAAGGAATTGAGGAGCGAAAAAAAGTGAATTTAGAAATGTTTAAAATGAAAGATAAAAATTAACTGACTCATCCTGATCGTGTTTTCGGAACAATCATCCCTCTCTACACGTAGAGAGGGAGAAGAGGGAGAGTAATTAAACAGATAGTTTTAAGTAATTAACCGGTATTTAACTATAAAAGCTGAATAGAAAGCGAAAATTGAGAAAATTAAATTTAGGAGTAAAAGATAAAATTTAACTGACTCACCTTGATCGTGCCTACGACACAATCGTCCCTCTCTACGGATAGAGAGGGACGGGAGGGAGAGTAATTAAACAGATAGTTTTAAGTAATTAACCGGTATTTAACTATAAAAGTTGAATAGAAAGCGAAAATTGAGAAAATTAAATTTAGGAGTAAAAGATAAAAATTAACTGACTCACCCTGATCGTGCCTTCGACACAATCATCCCTCTCTACACGTAGAGAGGGAGAAGAGGGAGAGTAATTAAAAACTGAATAAATTAAGTAACCATGAAAAAAATCATTTCCACCGACAAAGCGCCACAGGCGATCGGGCCTTACAGTCAGGCTGTTGAAGTAAACGGAACACTTTATATTTCAGGTCAGGTGCCACTCGATCCGCAATCCATGAAAGTGGTGGAAGGTGGCATTACCAAACAGACCGAACAGGTGATGAAAAATATCGGTGCCATTCTTGATGCTGCCGGTTATTCGTTTTCCGATGTGGTAAAATCGACCTGCCTGTTAAGCGATATGGCCAATTTTAAAGCCATGAACGAGGTTTACGGGAAATACTATCCTGAGAATCCGCCGGCACGCGCTGCCTTCGCCGTAAAAGAACTCCCGCTGGGCGTACTGGTTGAGATCGAGACCGTGGCGGTAAGGATGGTGTAAAAAATTCCCCTTTTTTCTCGCGACGCTGAGGTTGGGATTTTAAAGCCCTTTTTCAAAAGGTACGGGAATTCTGGTTCAGAAGGTGTCCTCCTTTTTTAAAGCCTGCCTGCGGTAGGCAGGGAGGTGTCTCCGGCAGGAGACGGAGGATTTGTTTATGCCGAAATGACCGGCGGGGTTTAATATTACCGCACGATTCAATCATGCGGTGGTAGGGGGATTTTTCTATGCTATAACTACGCGCCAGTGGGTGATGTGCAGATCACGCGATACAATCGCGCGATAACAGGGTAAAAGGTTGGGGGAGGTGGTTGCTATAACATTAACCTTTACAATTTATAGACGAGAGTTTATTGCACCCTGCTTTAGCTGGGTGTTCCATGTGTTTATCCAATGGTTGGCTTTAGCCTTTCAGTTTTATGGATAGTTTGTTTTTAAGGTATTTCTTTAAACCTTGAGGGTTTTGGAAACGCCTCAAGGTTGGGTGGATGCGGGCGTTGGCAGCACCATGGGTACAAAATAGTAATAGCCCCGGGCAACGCCCGGGGGGCTTAGTACCCGCATAATTTAATATCCGGGATGGTTGAACTTACTCCGAAAAACTCTATATTTAAACGCAAAACCTGATCAAGCTATGAAGCTCCACACATTTTTATCCATTGTTTTTAACTTTTTGGTCATCTGTGTCAATGCACAGAATCATTACCAACCAACGGGTAATTTTACCGATGCCATGAATATAAATCTTTTGGCGGCAAAAGTTAATGGTGTTGATTTGGAAGCTGGCGATGAGATTGGAATTTTTTCAGATGATTTGTGTGTGGGACATGCTGTTCTCGATAAAAGTCTCGAAGGTGTTTTTGATGCCCTTACAAAATCGGCTGTAGCCGGAGCTGATGATATAGAAACGGCAGAAGTCGATGGTTTTAGTACCGGTGCAACTATCGTTTATAAGTTTTGGGATGCTTCTGAAAATGCTGAAATTGCGGTTTCAGAAATAAAATATTACAATCCGAATAACGGCAGTGAAATTTCGCCACGAACTTTCGCTATAGGAGCAACGGCTTATGTTTCGTTGAATACAACATATAATTATACACCGAAATCGAATGCCGGTCCCGATCAAATTTTACATGAAGGAGAATCCGGGCAGCTGGATGGAACAGGATCCGTGGATTTAAATCAGGATTCGTTGAGTTTTATCTGGGAAGATCTGGATGGTTTCGGATTGAGTGAATTAAATGTTTCAACTCCTCAGTTTACAGCACCGAAAGTGGATTCCGATAAGGATTTTCGGTTTGTATTGTTTGTTAGTGATGGATTAAGTGAATCGGAAGATACGACCGTAGTATCTGTTTTAAATGTCGTGTCCGGTCCGGTAGCCAATGCAGATACTGATGTTATCGAGGTCATAGAAGCAGAAACTGTCAACCTGGATGGAAGTAATTCGTTTGATCCCGAAGGCGAACAAATTTCCTGGAACTGGGAGCTTTCAATGTCCGGAATTGAATTAATGAACAGTGATTCTGCAAATGCTTCTTTTATTGCTCCGCTGGTTCAGGCAGACACAACTATTTATGCCCACCTGACCGTTACAAATACTTCAGGATTATCAGATCGGGATACCGTTCAGGTCAATATTCTTAATTTGAATGCTTCACCGGTTGCGATTGTTACTATCAAAAATATTGAAATTTCGGAGGGAGATTCGGTGGTATTGGACGGCAGCTCTTCCTACGACCCGGACGATGGTCCTTCTGTTTTATCGTATCAATGGAATAGTTTAAACGGAGGTGAACTGGACGGAGCAGCTGCGACTAATCCTGTTTTTAAGGCTCCTTACTTATTGGCCAATTCTGTTTTTCTGTTTACGTTAATAGTGTTCGATGGTGAGAATTATTCTTCACCGGATACCGTTGCTGTAACGGTAGTGCATGAAAACTTAGCACCGGTAGCGATTGCCGGAGAGGATTTGGTGGTCGACGAAGGAGCCGAAGTGCAATTGGACGGCAGCTTTTCCTTTGATCCCGAGGGAGACACGATTAGGTTCGAATGGTATTCGGATTACCTGGTTTTTGATGATCCAAACAGTCCGATTCCCGGTTTTCGGGCTCCCGAACAACAACAGGACACAACGGTATTTGTTACGCTGAGAGTCAGCGACAGCGAGCTCTGGTCGATACCGGATACCCTTGCCATAACCATTAAACAGGTAAACAAAGCACCCGAATGGATCAGTGTGCCAATGGACACTGCCTACCTGGGAATGAGCTATCAGGGACTTATTGAGGCATTTGATGCAGATAAGTATGACACTTTGCGTTTTTCCTATGCCGATTTACCATCGTGGTTAACCTTTACGGATAATGGTGATGGTACAGCTGAACTAAGCACTGATACGATTCCATATATTGACGCTTTTCAGGGACTTTGGGAATTTGCCATTCAGGTTAGCGATGGATCCGTTATTGCTGATACAACCATAACGCTGTTTGTTACATTTTATACCGACATCAACCAAATGAATTTATCAGCTTTTAAGGTATTCCCAAATCCGGCAAGCGATTGGCTCCATATACAATTCGAAAATAATTCACCCGAAAATAGAATAATGCGGTTTTACACTTCAAACGGAATTCTGGTCAAACAGAAAGCGATTCCTTTCGGCAAATCAGAAATCGATATTAGCTCGTTTCGTAAAGGTGTTTATTTTCTGGAAGTTTTGGAAGAAAGAAAAAGACTAGGTTCCTATAAGATTGTGATAAATTAGAATCGCTATAAAGAATTTTTAATCCCCTGTTTCATCCTAATGTCTGGTTCGTAATCTTAATGTATCTCATGAAAATTTAAACCGCAGTTGGATTAAACAAGCTTCGAATAATAGCTAGTATATTTTTTTTATTGTTCTTCTCCTTTATTGCACTAAACGTTAAAGAATATTCAAGCATTTAGAAAAGATCAATAATTTAAGTTTTGATTTCGAACATTAGACCATTTATGCAAATTGCATAAAGAATCTTTTCGATTTAATTTAGTCTGACTCTAAATTGATTAAGCAGGTCTGAATATTTCCTGCTATCTGCCATTAATTCCTTAAATTCATACAATTAACCACTTGTACGATAAGGATTTCTGCAACACAATGGCACAAAAAACAAAAGGAACAATACTGATCTCAGCGCTGATAGGAGTTGGCAGCCTGCTTGTTTTTGCTGTGGTCCCCACTACCCTGGAAGACTTTTTTCTGGCCGGATCGCAACCCGGAGACAGTGGAAACCTCGAAAAACCGGGCCGTTGCGCCAATTGTCACGGAGGCTATGATTTGGACGTAGAGCCTACCTTCAACTGGAGCGGAAGCATGATGGCGCAGGCAGCCCGCGATCCGCTGTTTTATGCCTGCATGGCTGTTTCGTTGCAGGATGTCCCCGAATCCGGCGATCTCTGTATCCGTTGCCATTCACCGGGCGGCTGGCTGGCAGGGCGCTCAACACCTACCGATGGTTCTGCTTTAACCGAAGACGACCTGGAAGGCGTGCACTGCGATTTTTGCCACAAACTGGTCAATCCCGAACTCGCCGGGAATAATCCCTATGCCGATGACGATTACTATATGCAGGAGACCTTTGGCCGGGACACCACCTATCTTTCCTCGTTAACTGATGTTCCACCGGCTTTTGCCAACGGAATGTTTGTGGTGGATTCCGACAACTCCAAAAGGGGTCCTTTTTCGGATGCCAATGCCAAGCATCAACGGTTTTATTCGCCCTTTCATAAGGAAGCCGAACTGTGCGGCACCTGTCACGATGTAAGCAACCCGGCTTTTGACCGGGTGGTCGTGGAAAACGGACCGGATTATTATGTGCCCAATGAATTTGGCGTCCAGGCACCGAATTTTAATCCCTATACCATGTTTCCGGTGGAACGCACCTACAGCGAATGGAAAATGAGCGCCTACAATTCAGAAGAAGGCATTCCATCGGAGGTTTTTGGCGGCAACAAAGCCAATGTTGCCACCTGCCAGGATTGCCATATGCAGGATGTTACGGGCTATGGATGCAATAAAAGCGGGGTGCCGCTGCGGAGCGATCTGCCCCTCCACGATATGACAGGCGGCAATACCTTTATTCCTGGTTTGGTGGCACAACTCTATCCCGGTGCTGTGGATACGGCAGCCCTGCATGCCGGGGTGAACCGGGCAAAATACATGCTGCAGCATGCTGCCACCTTGGAAGTCGTTTCATTTAACGGTGAACAGGCGGTAGTCAAAGTAACCAACGAGACCGGCCATAAACTTCCGTCCGGCTATCCCGAAGGGCGACGGATCTGGCTCAACGTAAAAGGCTACGATGACGAAGATGTCCTGGCTTACGAATCGGGAAGGTATGATTTTGATGCTGCCGAGATCGTTAAAACAGATGTCGACGGGGTGCTGGTCGATTCACACCCCAAAATCTATGAAATAAAACCCGGTATTTCTGAAAGTCTGGCTTCAGTGGTCGGTTTGCCGGCCGGACCTTCCTTTCATTTTGTGCTGAATAACGAAATATTCTCGGATAACCGCATTCCACCGCGCGGTTTTACAAATGCGGGCTTTGAAATGATCCAGTCGCCGCCGGTGAATTATACCTACGCCGACGGCCAGTACTGGGATGAAACTACTTACGACCTGCCGGATGGGGTGGTAAGAATAGAAGCCACCCTTTACTACCAGACACTCTCCAATGAATACGTTACATACCTGCGCGATGAAAACACCACCAACGATGCCGGAAACATCCTGTATTCGCTGTGGGAGAACAATGGCAAATCAGCTCCCGAAGTGATGACCACGGCAAGCGCAAGCTATCAGCCGCTATGTTATAGCATTGAACTGGAGGAGGGATGGAACATTTTATCGCTGCCTTACCGGCCGGCGAATTTGAACGCTGAAGAAATTTTTGAGTATTTAATGGAAGACTCCACACTGGTGAAAGTGCAGGATGAAGACGGAAATTCCCTCGAGGACTGGGGCGAATTCGGCGACTGGCAAAACAATATCGGACTGCTGGGCCTGACCGAGGGCTACAAAATAAAAATGAACCATGCAGACAGTGTTGCCATTTGCGGACAGACGGTCACTTATCCTTTCCCCATACCCTTAAATCCGGGCTGGAACATTATTGGCTTTCCGCATGCACAGGCCTGCGACGGGATGGAAGTCATTCGGCAACTGATCGATCACGGCATCCTGCTGAAGGTGCAGAACGAACAGGGATATTCGATCGAGAATCTCGGTATTTACGGGGGCTGGCAGAATTTTATCGGCAATTTCTTTGCCGGTAAGGGCTTTAAGGTTAAAGTGGCCGATGTGGATACGCTGTGGATTTTCGAGACCTATCCAAAGGCTGCCGCAGCACCAAAACCTGAACCTGAATCAAAGCATTTCTCCAAAGCCTATACCGGGAATGGGATCAACCACATGAACTTTAACCTGGTGAATCTGGCTGCAGACCGGCTGAATGCCGGCGATGAAATAGCCATTTACGACCAAAATACCTGTGTGGGGGCAGCAGTGATTACAGCGGAAATTCTGAGCAATGGATTGGTTTCCATTCCAGCTTCCGCTGCCGATGGAGCCGGCATGCCCGGATTTACAGCCGGAAACCCATACCGCATATACATTTGGAAAGCCGGTCAAAATGAAGTTGTTGAAGTGGAAACAACGCATATTACCGGACCGGAGTACTTTACGGAATATGAATCGGTAGTGCTAAGCCTTGAAAATGAATTGTTAACGGTGAGTGAAGAAATAAAGGAAAATGGAATAACTCAGGTAAAATGTTATCCCAATCCGTTTTCCGATCAAATTACCATTGAGTTGAGTTTAAATAGTAATGCTGAGCTAAAGGTGGAAGTGCTAAATCAGTTGGGACAGCGGGTGAAAACCATTGCAACCGAACAACAATTGAATACGGGTATACATCGCCTGATCTGGGATGGAACCAGTGCTTCAGGAAGCAGGGTTTCGCATGGGATTTATTACCTCAGGATAGGCGTGAATGACCAGCTGATGCATAAAAAAGTCATCGTGTCCAAAGAATTTCATTGAAATGTATTAAATTGAATGGATAAAGTTGAAGATAAAAAATAAAGGAATATAATACCTAACAATTTAAAGATCCGGATTATGAAAAAAATATATATAGCAACTTTACTGATCGTATTCCAGGTTGGCGCATTGTTTGCCCAAACCCATTTTACACCGGCCTTTGAAGGCAACGGTTACGACCACATGAACATTTACATTGTGGAAAGCATGATTGAAGGAATGGACATGCAGGCCGGCGACGAAATTGCAGTGTTCGACGGCGACATCTGTGCCGGTGTCTTTGTGCTCTCCGAACCGCTGGTAGAAGGTACCCTGGGCTTTATTAACGCTTCCAAAGCCGATTCTTTAACGGCCGGAAATGGTTATATAGACGGCAATACCATGAGTTTTAAATTGTGGGATGCCAGTGAACTCACCGAATACGACAATGTGGACATTACCTTTTTGGATGAAGAAACCGGCCAGGAAGTGGCTCCCGTTCCCTTTACCGTGGGGGCTTCGGTGTTTGTGCGGTTGAATGGATATTCAAAAGAGAAGGATATAGGTAACACGGATGTATATTCTCTGACATCACAGGCGACGACTCGACGAGCGATACCGGTTACATTTACTGAAGATGGGGTAATTAGCAGTATTAGTGTATACCACAATGGAGGAACAGGAGATTTATTGCTGGGGGTTTATTCGGATGCATCGGGTTTCCCTGGGACTAGGTTAGGTTTGACTGCGTCTACGGCGGTTAGTTCTACGGAGGGTTGGCAGGAGGTATTGTTGATTTCACCGGTTTTGGTTTCAATGGGGGAGACGATTTGGTTAGCTGTTGTATCGTCGGAAAGCGGAATAAGTATGCGTTATGAAGTTGGGACTCCTGGTCGTGCGATGACTTCATATAGTTGGTATTCGGGGTTACCTATAGATTTTGGGACATCGAGTGTAGCGAGTTACAATTATTCGATGTATTGCACTTACAGCAAGGATACTACTTCAATACCAAAAGAGAAGGATATAGGTAACACGGATGTATATTCTCTGACATCACAGGCGACGACTCGACGAGCGATACCGGTTACATTTACTGAAGATGGGGTAATTAGCAGTATTAGTGTATACCACAATGGAGGAACAGGAGATTTATTGCTGGGGGTTTATTCGGATGCATCGGGTTTCCCTGGGACTAGGTTAGGTTTGACTGCGTCTACGGCGGTTAGTTCTACGGAGGGTTGGCAGGAGGTATTGTTGATTTCACCGGTTTTGGTTTCAATGGGGGAGACGATTTGGTTAGCTGTTGTATCGTCGGAAAGCGGAATAAGTATGCGTTATGAAGTTGGGACTCCTGGTCGTGCGATGACTTCATATAGTTGGTATTCGGGGTTACCTATAGATTTTGGGACATCGAGTGTAGCGAGTTACAATTATTCGATGTATTGCACTTATACAACCGATACAACTATTACTCCAAAATCTATTCGAAAACAAAAAGAAATCGTAGTTCAAGAATTTTCGTTAGATGAATTAAATTCTTCTCAAATTAGTGATATGAAAATAAAAGTCTATCCAAATCCTTTTGTGGACAAACTAAAGATTGAATTTAGGCGAGAGCCTGATGAAAGACTTCAGCTATCAGTCTATGATATTCAGGGTCGGGTGCTGCTGCAAATGGAGAATGAACTGACAGAAGGACATAACCAGGTAGTTTGGAATCGTATCGATTCAATGGGAAATCGGATTAAATCAGGGATATATTTGGTTCAGTTGCGATCCGATAGAAGAAGAGAGGTATTTAAGGTAGTTTGCCAGGGAGATTAAAATAATAAATCGCCATAAATAGTAAAACCACTTCAAGGTAATTTGAGGTGGTTTTTTTATTCCGTAGAAATTAAGTCAATGATTAAAAGTCATTAGTCACTGGTCATTGGTCATTAGTCACTTGTTAATGGTTATGAAGAGTTATAGTTATTTGGTAATTTAATTTATACAATAAGTTTATGTTTTATCAAAAGCAGGTAGTCACTTATCAATCTTGGGTGGTGAAGTTAGCAGATCAGAAACAGTGGTCTCACACTTGATATTTTTTCCCAAGTGGCCACGGCTAATGCCAATTATCCGGTCTCCCACATCCGGTTGGAGCGAAGTGGAAATCCCGATCCGTATGCAAAAAGACATCGTTGCATACAGGATCGAGCATCCAGTATCCGGTAACTGGAATAAAGCATCTATTTCCCAAATATACTCTCCCGGATGCCCCTAAAATGCTTCCCATACCATTTGGGATCTTTTAGCCGGTTAAAGATGTAACGAAGGTCTTTATTGCTGAACAGTGCCCGAAAAATTCGCCTGATGTAACGAATAAAAATGAGCTCGTAGAGTTTGTAGGTGCTTATATAGAACCGGTGCCAACGCAGATGATCCAGAAACCAACGGTGCCGGCGGATATATGTTAAAGTGACTTTGTTGGTAATTGATGACAAATCCTGCTCCGGACTAAACAGGTACTCCATGAATTCAAAAAACACCCGGGCTTTTTCCTTTTCCTCGATCTTTTCCAACACTTCTATCCAGTTAACCTGTTGTGAAAGCAGCCAGGAATCATACATGTCCCGAAGGCCAGGAGTATATAATTTTTGACCCTGGTTGCTTAGTTGCGAGTGGATAAATGTGTGGATCAAACGATGGGGAACTGAAGGAATTAATACATCTGCCTGACCTGTTTTTAGTTTATCGCTGAAGAGCAGCTGAGTGGAAAATCTTTCGGAAAAAGGAAGATGTACTGGAACCCGGTGAATTTCAATATCTGTAGGTACATCTTCCCGGTAAAGGCGCGGATAATCCTTTAATAGAGTAGGATCATCATATCTGGTGCTTTTGGTCTTATAGCCAAGTGTTTTGATAATTGCTGCAGTTGGCAGAAAATCCTTATCCTGAACCAGAATGTCAATATCCCCGATCATGCGGTGGACGGGGGAAGGGTAGAGGCCGGCCAGCAGGTTGCCGGTGCCTTTCATATATAACGGTCCGATGTTTTCCCTGGCCAGTACTGAAGAAATTTCATTTACCTGCTCCAGGATTTCGCTGTTACGCTGTACATTTAGCTGCAGCACTTCCTCCAGGTGGGTACGGTATGTTTCCGGGAACCAATCAGCCAGCCCGGCATCCTTTAAATTCTGCCAAACCGCAGGTAGAACAAAGTGGTTGCTGGCAAAATGGATCAACTGATCGATATCGATCTTTTCGGAAGTAAAGACATCCTTTACCTCAGCCACCTTTTCGGGTTGGGCATTTAAAGCAAGGCAGCGGCAGGTAAGCTCAAACAGTTCCGAATTTTGCATGGGCTGAAGTTAGAAAATTTACACAAAACAAGGAGGTCATTTGGCTGAGTTGGATCAGAAACAGATGACATCCTTTTGGATAAACACACCACCATGCGATACAATCGCGCGGCAGCGGAATTGGTTATGATAAATAAAGCAAGACCCTAAAGGGCATAAAATGAATAGCCCTGCCCTTTGAGGCGCGGTATGATTTTTATGGTCGGTACATGACCGTCTTTTCGATCATTTCCAGCTTTTCTGCAGCAAGTTTCTTCCGGTCGAAATCACGTGCCAAAACGGCACACCCTTCTTTTAGCTTCGCCATTTCGCCATTTCCCGAGAATAAGAGGTTCACTTTATCAATAAAATCCGGCTGGTTTTCGGGTTCATAAAACAAACCGGCCTCGTACTGCTCCACAATCGAACGTGCTTCACCATCAACACCGAGTAAAATGGGTATCTCCATGGCTGCGGTCTCAAATATTTTAGATGGAATTACGGTTTTGAACAGGTCGCTTTTACGCAGGTTAATAATGGCGGCATCGAGCAGGCTGAGGTATTGTACCACTTTTTCTTTGGGAACCGAATCGAGCATGGTGACATTGGAAATCCCCTCTTCCTGCACTTTTTGCAGCAGTTTCTCTTTTTCCGCACCATTACCGATCAGCAGAAAATGAAAATCCGGATGGGAATCTTTCATGGCTTTGGCGCAATCAAGGATAAAATCGAGCCTGTGGGCCATGCCATGTGTTCCGATATAACCCAGCACTTTTTTTTGTTCCAGGTTTAGTTTCGAAAGCAGCGAAGGGTCTTTGGGCTGTGGTTGAAACAAAGCTGTATTACTTCCGTTCTTAATGACCTTGATTTTTCGGGCGGGAATTCCTTTTTTTACGATTTCTTCCTTAAAACTATCGGTAACCACAACAATTCGGCTGGCACTTTGGTAACACCACTTTTCCTCCTTTTCAAAATAACGAATAAAAAGATTGTCTTTCATGGCACCTACGGTTTTGATGGATTCGGGCCACAGGTCGCGCACTTCCATGATCCAGGGTTTGCGTTTCCAAAAGGCCAGTGTACGACCTGATAAAGCAGTGAAAAACTGCGGCGAGGTTGCCACAATAATATGGGTTTTCTCGAAGAGTCCGGCGAAAAAAGCAGTGACCGAGAAGGAAATGTAATCCAGTGTACGGCGGTAAAAACCTTTATTGGCCGAGATATAGGTCCATACCCGTATCACTTTTATACCCTCCATCCATTCTACCTGCTTCCAGCGGTTACTGTATCCTTCGTAAACTTTGCCATGCGGGAAGTTCGGAAAACCGGTAATAACAGTTACGTCGGCTCCCTGTTTTACCCATTCCACACAATGTTCATAGGTACGTGTAGCCGGGGCGTTGACTTCCGGCGGAAAATTATCGCTTAGAAAAAGAATTTTCATACTGGATACTGGATTTTAGATACTAGATAATTGAGATGGAGGTTTGGAGTTCGTTATTAAAGCTGACTTCAATTTTATAGTGATCGGAGAAAACGTTATATCCGCAGGGTAATTGTGCCTTAATCAGTTCTAATCGCTGAGTTCCCTTAAAATAGATTATAGCATTATCAATTTTAAATCCGGTTTTAGTTTGATCGGGAAGGATGCCCGGTGCCAAATGAAAGTGGGCTGTTCCGCTTTTTTGTTGGCCAATTATTTTGTCAAATATTGTCACTGAATCCTTATCAAAAAGCCATTCGCGTCGATGTTTGGTGCCTACACTTCGATAGCCATTATGGCTGGCAACAACATTGTCTGGTTTATCTTCCATTATCTGAACTTCTGCCCGATTGGCTACCCGGAATGAAGACCATACCTCTGACGAGTTTTTGTCCATTATGGTGACAGTATTATGGGCTGCCGTTCCGCGTTCCTTTAAACGGGTTTCCCCTGTATCGTAAGTAGAAATTCCTGTATCAACAATTATAGGTTTATTTTTCACATTCAACACAAAATTGAAAGTATCGGCATGTGCATGTCCAGGCTGATAGTTAGGGCCTACCTGGCCAATATCGAGGATGCATTCGTAATTACGACCATTGTAACGGCGGTAGCCACTATCGTGGAGTTTAAAGTTTAAAGTTTGGAGTTCAAAGTTTAAAGACTCCGCATAGGCATTCAGTTGTGCTATGGTTGGCGCGATGCCCGGAGCCGTATCGTTTAAAAGCGGTATTTCACCGTTTGAGAAGGTGATTGCATCGAGCCAGCCCAGCATTTTTTCTGCTATGCTTTGCATTTTTTCCAGCAGCGAGTACTGATCCGAAAAAAACGGGTTATTTTGTAACAAATTAATGCAATCGAGCAAACGGTCGAGGAGGATCTGGTGGTACATTGGGCTGAGCTCAAAATGAGCGCCATCGGCGAGTACCTGTTCCTTTAGTTCACGGTGAAGGATTTTACCCGCATAATCATAAAGCATCTGGTCTTTAAAGTAAAAGGCACCAAACAAAAGGCTGAAACCGTCTTCCAGCAAGTGGTTTCCCATCAGGTGGTATTCCAGGTTATCGAGGAGGATGTGGTATTGGGCGTAGAGAGAGGCATTGATGTTAGCGATGCGGGGTGGTTGCCTCTCTATGTGTTTTATTATACGATTTTGTTCTAACCCCCTGACTGATTCCGGTGATTTTTTCGAAATACCTTCATCAGTCTTCCCCCTACCAGTAGGGGGACTGTTGAGACCGGTAGATTCGTTTTTCGAATCAAGGTCGAAACTGGGGGTATTTCTTTCTTCAACTTGACTTAAGAACTTTATCCAGTTGATGCCGCGGAGTGCAATGGGGTAGGGCTCCAAAGCCTCCGGGGTTACAGATAGTTTCTGAATAAAACCTTCGATCAGTTGCAGTCCGGTTTCTTTGTCCATTCCTGGCTGCAGGAGGTAGTCCATGTAATAAAGGTTGTAGCGCCAGAGGGCCCCCCTTATTTTCCCCCCGAAGGGGGAATTTGTCTCCGACTGATTGAGAAAGATGTAGGTGCCATTCCGATATGATGTCGTTTTGTCGATCCAGGGGGTGAATTGTAGCGGTGATCCTTCCTGAGGATAGGAAAGCGGATAAGTGAATCCACTGAATTTACGCCAGGCACGTCGAACCCTGTACCACAACTGATAGCGGATCTGGATGGGTCGAAGGTAGCGGATGGTATGGAATATGAGAAAAAGTTTGTTCATGGGAAATGCTGTGTGAGCCGTACTGTTTTTTTTAAAACCACCCCGTCAGCGTCGGCGTTGATTTGGTTCTAAAAAATGAATTGAAACGCTGCCACCCCTCCTGCGAGGAGGGGAACTTTCTATGTCAAAGCGTTACTAAGAACGTTTCTCCTCCTTTGTAAGGAGGAGTACCCTGACCGATAGCGTCAGGGGGAGGTGGTTGAAGCTAACTTACCTCCACCCACCTTCCTTCCTTCAAGCTCTGAATAGCCGCAAAGCTGGCTTTGGTGGTGTTTACAATCTCGTTGAAGGGGATAATGGGCTCACCGGTTTTGATGGATTCCACCAGTCGTTTAAACTGGTTTTTATGGCCTTTGTCGAGGCGGTTTTTTTGTTTCGAAAAGCCTTTTACCCCGTAGCCTTTTAGTTCGCGCCAGTTATCGATCACCAGCGTTTTTTCCTGGGCATAGGCTTCGATACGTTCTTTGGAGTAGGCTTTACTGCCGTTGGCGAAATAGTTGATTACGGCATTCGTTCCGTTCTCGTATTTCAGCAGAATGCTGGCGTTATCGGTGTTTTCCTGCGGATTGGTGCCCATGCTGTTCATGCACACCGCTTTTACCTTGCTTCCGGCCAGGTAGGTGCAGAGGTCGATATAATGGACCGCTTCGCCGATAATGCGGCCGCCACCTGTTTCCAGGTCGTGCACCCATACTTCAGGTGGTATGTGCCCTGCATTCATGGTGGCAATAATGTTTTTAGGGCCTTCACCCAGGTGCTTTTTCATGGTTTGCGCGAGGGGAGCAAACCTTCTATTGAAGCCAACAACTATCATAGGCACGGTTTGGCGAGGACTCCCGAGTTTTCGGGACGACGAAGCCATCTCATTACCTTTAGCAGAGGACGCTCCGTTGGAAGCTGCGGAGGCTTGAGTTTGAGGTTGCTTCGCTTTGCTCGCTAACTCGTGGCCTTGAATCTGACCTCTGGTCTGAATTATCTCTTCCAATTCCTCGTCAGTCAAACACAGCGGTTTCTCCACAAACACATTTTTGCCGGCTTTGATGGCCTCGATGGTCATGGATGCATGAAGGTTGTGCCGGGTGGTAATCATTACCGTGTCCACTTCCGGGTCGTTTAGGATTTCCCTGTAATCGGAAGTGGCTATAGCGATATTTCCTTTTTTTGCCATTGTTTTGGCGGAAAGTCCCCCGGCACTGGCAATGCTTTTCAGTTGGGCACCGGCGGCATTCATGCCCGGAATAATGGTGGAAGAAGTAAAGTTCCCTGCCCCGATGATTCCAAAAACCCCTTTTGCCCCTTTAAACGATTGTGGGTTTATCGCAACCGAGGCAAGCGGACGGCTGTTTTCGGGATAAACCAGGATGCTGGCGATGGAACCCGATTTGCGCATATCGCCGTAAACCTGCTTGTAATCTTCCAGTTTTACCTTTTCCGTAATAAGTGGTTTTACATCGAGCTGACCGGCGGAAATGGCCTGAAGTATGGCTTCAAAGTTGCGTTTTTCTGTCCAGCGGACATAGCCGATGGGGTAGTCCTGTCCTTTTTGTTCGTAATTTTCATCGTAGCGGCCGGGGCCGTACGAGCAGCTTACCTGGAACGAAAGTTCCTTTTTATAGAAATCGTCGCGGCGAAGGTTGAGGCCGATAACGCCAACCAGAATCACCCGCCCGCGTTGACGGCTCATCTCGGCTGCCTGGTGGATGATTTCATCACTTTTATTGGAGGCAGTGATAATAACGCCATCTGCACCGATATCATTTGTCGCTTGTTGCACAAATTTTACCGGGTCGGTGCCCTGTGCAGGGTTAAAAGCGGTAATGCCTTTCTCTTTTGCCAGCGCCACCTTTTGCGGGTCGAAATCGTAGCCGATTACCCGGCATCCGTTCGCACGGAGTAATTCGGCCGTAACCAGCCCGATCAATCCCAGACCAATTACCACAATGGTTTCGCCAAAGGTGGGGTTGCATAAACGGATGCCCTCCAGCCCGATGGAGCCGATCACGGTAAAAGCCGCTTCCTCATCGCTCACGTTATCCGGTATTTTTGCACACAGGTTTTCCGGAACACTAACATATTCCGCATGATTTCCATTGGAAGCAACACGATCACCCACACTAAAACCATGGACTCCTTTTCCAATAGCTTCTACAACTCCAACATTACAATAGCCTAAGGGAAGGGGCTGGTTCAGTTTATTAAAAACCGCCTCCAAAGTGGGCATTACGCCTTCCGCTTTCATTTTATCGAGTACCTGCTTTACCTTGTCGGGTTGTTGTTTGGCTTTGTTAAGAAAACCGGCTTTGCCAAACTCCACCAGCATGCGCTCGGTGCCCAGCGACACCAAACTGCGGGTGGTTTTAATCAACAGTGTACCTGGTTTTACCTGCGGGGCGGGGACCTCTTCAAGGATTGTATTGCCTTTCTTTAAGTCCTGAATTATCTGTTTCATATTTAATTGACTTTAATTTAATGAGATCCCGAAGCGCTTTTCGCTCGGGATCAACTCAACTGAATCATTTCTATGCGCCAAAGGCTTTAAAAATGATCGTTTCGTTGACTTCTTCTAATATGGTGTTGCCTTTTTTAAGATCCTGGATGATTTGTTTCATTTACCGTTGTTTTTGGCTTTGTATTTTTAAGCTGACTTTTCCTGATTTTGTTCTAATTGGTTCGTGATGTATTTGAATGGAGTAATTAACATCGATGTTTTTCATATTTAAATCGTTCAATATTTTCTGACTATTGTGTTCGTCTGAAGTTATATGAAACACTACATTACCAGCTTCAACTTGTTCGACTTGAATAAAGCGGGCATAATTAAAAACTTCGTGATGCCGACCAAAAATGAGTGCCGTAAGGGGGATGTGTTTACCTTTTTTATCCACAATGTAATCCCCGTTTCTGCCCTGGGTTACTCTAAAGCTTTCTATCAGGCCTTCATCACTGTAGTTTGCTTCTATTAAGTCGCCGGTGTCATACCTTATCAGGGGCATGTCGAAATTGTGAAAAGAGGTGCCGATTAATCTACCGTCTGCAACTTCGGCCAAACCATAAGTTGGGAATACTTTATACTCATTGCGTTTAAATTCGTCGTAAGCGAGTATACACATTTCGCTGTGGCCATACCACGAGATATAATCGAGTCCCCATGTTTGATAAATATAATCGGTAATGTAGGGAAGTGGAAACTCCGAACCCAGCAAGCAAGCCTTTAAATTCTTTTTAAGCAACATTTTTTCTTCCGTACTGATAACCGAACTTAATTCGGATAGAAAGTTATAAACTGCAGAAGGGTAGCCGTGCAAGTATTTTATCGTATGTGTGCTGAACAGATTTAAAATTTCATCTTTAATACTGGCTGCCGGAAGATAGGTATTCACAATAAACTCGTTATGCACCGGATTGTATTGGAACGCCTTCGATCCAAGGTCTTTTCCTCTGAGGGTTATTTTTAGGTCAGTGTATTTATATCCTCTTTTCTCCCAGATAGCATGCATATGCGCCCATTCTCTGGCAAAAGCATTTTTATCGATGTAGAAACTAAAAGGTTCTCCGCTTGTCCCTCCTGTATTGATTCGCATTGCACCCCGAAACTGATCGGTATGGTTCCGGATGTCTTGTTTGGTGATGATCGGGAGCTGCTGGATATCTTTTACGCTTTGTATCTTAAGATGATATACCCCGGCCTTTTTATAAAGCTTTTGGTAGAAGGGATATTTCTCCTTAGCATGTTCAAAAATTGCGGAGAAATGTTTTATTGCATAGGTAAAGCTATCCTGGTGGGATTGGATCTGTTTCCTGTATATTGTATAATCCCTGCCCAACCTGACTGAAAATGGAATGTATGCAAGTTTTGATCCCAGACTATAGGGGATATTTTCTGCAATTGATTTGAGAGTGCTTTTTAGGCTCATCTGTTTTAATATCTTTTTATCCTGGTCAGCATATCAATGGGAAATTGTCTGAGTTTTACAAATGTGTTCATTGCTCCTGTTAGAAAAGGATTTTTAAAATCTTTATAAACAGGTAATAACTTGTTTTTATGGTATCTGTTTTTTTTATAAAATTTTATATATTCTTGATGAGAAAGGCTTTTAAATGTTGATAATTGCTCCAGCAGTTCAAGTTCTCCCAATTTAAATTTTCCCTTTAGCAGTATAGCATCTGTTTCTTTATCCTGTACATGATAATAGATCCTTAGATCTTCAAGGTTCCCATTGTAATCTAAAGAAATTCCTTCCAGTGCAGACTCCCGAAAAGTTAATTGATGTGGTCCATATTTTACCTGAGGGAAATAGAAATTACCTAAACTATAAAATATGGGTCTGTTTTTATATACTTCGTAACCATTAATAATATGAGGATGGTGTCCAAAAATGCCATCAACTCCAATATCTATTAGGTAATGAGCAAATGCTCTATCTGCAGGTAGCGGATAGGTTTCAAATTCATAATTCCAGTGAAGAAAAAGTATTATGCTATAGTTTGGATATTTTTTTTTGTTGAATTCTATTTGTTGCTCAACAAATTTATACCGATAAGGAGAAACCCCTCCCTGGTTCCTTCTAGGGGCCTTGCAACGTATTGTTTCCCATCCAAATGAAAGAATGATGGTTTTTTCAGCATGATTGAGAAAAGGTTGTGAGGCTTCACTAAGCGTTTCTCCTAGGCCAATTGGGGTAATATGGTTTGATGTGAAAAAACTTTTATATTGACTTATGTTGTAATTGAAGTCTGTGACATGGTTATTAGCATGGCTGGTACATGTTACATTTAACTCTTTTAGCGCTTTAACTGCATCTAAAGAAGAATAAAGGGCAATTCCCTGAGTCGTTTTCTTTTTATTAATTTCTGTAAGAGTTGACTCAAAGTTTATGATTTTAGGTTTTGCAAGAAACTCTTCTCCCAAACCGGCAAAAATGTTTTTAGAATAGTTTCCGGGAAATACGAAGTCTCCTGAGAAAATCATATTTAGTTTTTTAAAATTTGTATTAGCTGATCCAACTTATTCTCAACAATAGAATATTGTTTTACGTGATTATATTGTCCTTTAAGAAAATTACTCATTATTTGAGTAATTGAATGTTTATCGTAAGGATCAAATACAATCGGTTCATTAATTAACTCATATGAAAAAGGTAGGTCAGACGATAATACCATTAAGTCACACATAAGTGCTTCTATGATGGGTAATCCAAAACTTTCTTTTAATGATGGGAAAATTAGAGCATTTGATTTAGAGTAAATGTCGATAATTTCATGCTTATTTAATAGTCCGTAGTTTGTGATTACCTCTTTTTTAGCTTTCTGGTTGATGTCTTGTATTCTATTTATTGTTGGTTTATTTTCTAAATTTTCTTCAATTGTCACTGCTATTTTAAAAGAGTGCTTTTTCAATAAAAGTTCTACAGAATCAAGGAGTGTTGTGTAGTTTTTATGGGGCTTTGCGCTTCCTACATAACAGAAATCATAAATTTTAGGTGTGTTATTAGATTTTAATGTATCAAAAAATGGGAGAAGCATTACTGTTTTCGAGAAATGTTCAAGTTTTCTTCTCACAAAGAGTGTTTGACAAGCTAGGACATCTGTGTTCTTTGAGAAATATTTAACCCAATAAAAATAAATGAATTCCTTTATATATTTTTTTTGCAGTTTTGGGCGGTCTAGAAAGTAAATATTATGAAAATATGTTATTGATTTTTGATTTTTGATGAAAGGAGGAAGGTTGCAGAAAAATAGTATGTTTCTTCTTTTTCTACAATACCTTGTAAATGTTTTTAAAGTGGTAGTTTTTATTACTTCGATATATGAGTAGTTTTTTTTATAGATGTCATTATATACTTCATCATATGAAATGTATACTTTGGTTTTTGTTTTCTCTTGTTCTAGATATTCCAAAATTTGACAGAGCAAAGTATATCCACCTCCAAAATAGATGTGAGAAGCTTCAATTGTGAGCATTGATGAAATGTTTTTTATTTTGTTGAGATAAAAATCTCTTATTACTAAAGCGGTATAGAAAGAAAAAATATATAGTTCCATACAACGTGTAATGTCCTCCCCTAATTAATAATTGTAAGATGAGAAAAAGTATTGCAATATTAATGGCATTATTTATGTTAATATTTCTATAAATGAAAACAAATAGGATTAGGATTCCAATAATCCCGAATTCTGAAAAAATTCTAATTAAAAGTGAATAGCCGTCCTGAGCATTTTGCCCATATTCTTTAAAAGATGATTGGTAGCGTGCATAATAATTTTGCTCATGTGTTCCTAAACCTGTTCCCATAATTCGTGATGGAGAATTTAATGCAACATATAAGTTGGAAAGAAGTGCATATGAACTGATACCCATATTTTCATAAATTTCAGGTCTTATATTCGTTAGCCCGTCATAGGTGTTGTTAATAGTATTCCAAATTCGGGTGGTAATACTTACAATGTGACCTTTATTTGATATTAGTAGAACCGAAGATATCAATAATATAGAGACTACAATTGATTTTATTCTTTTTCGCCATCGAGTGATTAGATAAAATATTAATGATAAACCAAAAATGAAAAAGCCAGCATTACTAAAGGTTAGAATAAAACAAGATAGAATTACTAAAAAGTGAGTTATTTTGTATGTGTTTTTTTTCTGCTTTTCACTGAATAGAAAGAAAACTAATGAAGGAATTAGTAACCCCGCTAGATTTCCTGGTTCTTTAACAATAGAAGATACTCTGATGACTCCTGGTAATATTTCAGAGGCAGAATAGGGAAGGATAAATAAGTTTTTAACTCCAAAAATAAGAAAAACTACAAACTGACTAATCCCAATAAGAGAAATAGCGTATGCAACTTTTAAATATTTTTCAAATAGTCTATTTGTATCATATTGGAAAAAACTAAAAATTATACTATAACATCCCAAGTATCCGATAAATAAGAATAGTTGTTGGATCGTTTTAAGAATAGAGTAATTGATATATGTCGTAATGACTAGTGCATGAATAAATAAAATGAATAAATATGGAAGTATTACTAATATACTTTTTTTGATTTTTGGATTATTATATAGTATGTAGATAGAAGTGGTAGCAATTAGAATAAACTCTAGATAGACATTCATAAAGATTGCTGTCGTAACTAAAGTTAGTATAAACTCCGAATGTTTTATAGGCTTCATTTTTATTAAAGCTTTTTCGGATTTGTATTTTCTAAAAGATATTGCATGCATTGATTTACGTTGGATATATTCTCGATATGACTTTTTTTCTTATAATCTCCTCGTAGTCTTATCAATATATTCAGAATAAGGCTTGGTGAATTCCAAATTACCAATTTTGCTGCAGACCTTAGCTTTAGTTTTACCAACTGAAGGTGTGAAAAGTCTTTACTATTATTTTTAATGTATGGAATAATGTCTTTTCTGATAGATCTGTTGTATAAGTAAATATGAGCATATAGTTTAGAGTAATTTATTCTATTTTTGATTTTACAAAATGTTAACACTTCATGAATAGTTTGAGCGTAGATAGTTGGGCCAGTCCAAATTGCAGGGACATTTTTATCCCAATTTTTTACTATCTGTTTTGGCAGCCAAGAAACATCTTCAATTTTTGCAATATGAGCATCTTTTACACCGAGTCCTGCAGCGCTCTTAGTAGAGGCACCAGTTATCGTAACAGGATAGTCTATTCTGTGAAATTCCTGCAAAATGGATGCTAGAGCCATTGCAATGGCCATGTCCGGTGAAGCTCCAGGAACATATGTTCTAAACTTCTGTTTAACCTTTTCTAGAATATCTTTTCGAGTAACTCCATGATATAGACAGGGAAGATCATAAATATAAATACCACCGGAACTGAAGACTTTGTTTAGCTCTTTTTCTACACTTTTTTTCTTGCATATTAATGATAGTGGTTTGGGAATCTGAAGAGAGGCAGGTTGATTGAACCCATACTTCTTTGTAAAAGTTAGATTGGGCCAATAATAATTTCCTTTTGGATAATTAAGACTTTGGATCTTTTCTTTTTCCATAATGTTTACAACTTCCAGAATAAACGGAGAAACAAGATCATCATCTCCAATAAAGGTAACGTACTTTCCTTTTGCTTTTGAAATAGCCAAGTTTGAGTTTTCTGTTACACTCAAATAATTGTTACAGTGAAAATATTTCACTTTACAATCATTAATTATTTTAAGATTCTCAATTGCAATCGAATTATCATCGCTGTTATCTTGAATGATAATTTCATAACTATCTCCAATTATATTATTCAATAGTGTTTCAACAACAGGAAATAGGGTACTATATCTATTCTTTGTTGGAATAACTATACTTAAAAGAGGATTCATATTAATGTTTAAAAAGGTTTACCTGTTTCCTGAATTGTCTTAATTCCTCCCGTGGTACAAGAATCAACAAAACCGAGAAAAAAATTGTAATTGTTGCAAATCCGATCCAAATAAGCGAAAAAATCCGGCTTTTTGAGAAGAACTCAGGCATATTAGAGAAAATACAACCAACACTAAAAGCCATTGATAATGGTAATAGTATTGGTTTTATATATAGTCTAAGAATGTTTTTTTCGTTAAAAAAACGGCGATTAATGAGATAGATATAGATTACTGTAATAAATATTTGTACTATGCAGTATACGTATGCAGCACCAATTGCGCCAAAGTGATCTGTTGCTAGCCAGTAACCTGGTAATGTAATTAGTAAACTTACTATCCCAATAATGTTATTCAGTTTTGTGTACCCGTTAGCAATTGCAATATTATAAGGGATGGTTGCAAGTGCCAACATACTAACGGCAGATGCGATTATGGGAACAAAATCAGACGTTTTATTAGCTAACTCGGAGTTGCCAGTCCATATCCAGATCAATTCATAATTGAAAAAGAACATACTTGATAGAATTGTAAAAACCAAAATTGCAACAATTTTGTATACCCTATTATATAAAACCTGCGCTTCTGTTGTTTTATCTCCTGTAAACAAGTGAGTTAATCGAGGGAGGATTGCAATCGAGACAGGATTGACGAGCACTATTATTCCCATTGATAATGATATGGCCAGTGTATAATACCCTAGGCTGTCAATCGGCAATAATTTACTAATTGCCAGTTTATCCATTTGAGTATTGAGGGCTGCTACTAATGAAATCAACAACATACCACCAGCAAACCTCCAGTTTCTTTTCAGGATATTCCTATCAATTCGTTCCACTCCAAACAGATATTTACTTTTTAAATGTTTTCGAAGCAAAAAGCCGGTGAACAAAGCAAATAGTAAAGTAGATAAAGCTTGCCATACAAAAAAACTTATCAATGAGGGTAGGATTAATAGCGTAATTACAACCAACCCATTCCGGCAAATGCCCCACGCCACTTGCAACGCATTGGCTTTGACTTGTTTTTCAAGCCCCATAAATCCACCAAGGTAGAAACGATTAAGCAACTGAAATCCAATGTCGATGCTGATTATCTTGATGAACAAGGAAATTTCTTCTGGTTTGTAAGTTTCAGAAGTTACCATGCTGATAGCAATAGTATTGGAAAATACAATAACGAGAAAGATGGCTATTCCTGTCACTCCAAAATATGTTGTCTCGAGTGTTCTGAATGTTCGTTGCTTTTCTGAGAAGGACAAGTCGGAACGAGCGAATTCACGAGAAAGTGTTGCAGTAAGGCCGGCATCAAGAACAGCCATAATGCCTGCAATGACCAATCCAAAACTGATTATAGCGTAACTTTCGAATCCTAATAGTTTTATATACAAAGGAATGAAAAGAAAATTGGAGAAAATACTCCAAAATCTACCTATAAAATTAGCAATAATATTTTTTAACACTATCGAGATTTAATGACTTTGGCAGGAACTCCCCCGGCAATGCTGAAAGCAGGTATATCTTTATTAACGAAAGAGTTTGCAGCAATTATTGAACCCGTTCCTATTCTTACTCCTTTACCAATAGTACAATTTGAGGCAATCCAGACATTGTCTTCAATGCTTACAGGTGCTTCGTCATTTTGTTGCTTCGTCATTGGGTTATCAATATCTTTATAACCATGGCTAAATGCGACAATCACGACATTTGGCGCAATCATTACATTTTTCCCTATTGAAATACCAGCATGTTCCCCAGAAATAGTACAATTCTGAGCGATAGAACTACCCTCGTTCATCTCAAATTTGCCTCGTATTCTGACATTTGGAGAAATGGAAGATCTCCTGTTTATTTTACATCCTTTATTATTGTAGTATCGAATTCGGTATTTACTAAACTCATCAGGAAGAAACAAAAGGAAAGCATACCATAAACCAGAAAGAGCGATTCTAACTTTTCTCACGTTTACAATAATTAATATAAATGATTAGAATAATTTGTTGTCATATTTCAGGTGCTGCACTGGTTGACTTATATTGTAACTCATAGTCACTATTTCTTGGTTATTAAATGGTACAGTAATTAAGTCTTTGCTTAATATTACCCATTTACTTCTTTTATAGAAGCTTACCAACTGTTTTTTACAAAATAATAATCCAACCATATTCTGATCTGTTAAAAAAGAATTGATACATCTAATCAATTCTACACCATACCCTTTCCCTTTTTCAACAGAACAAACATTTCCAATTCCAAAGGCTTTTTGTTCTTTCTCATTAATAAATATTTGAATATCTATAAGATTGAGATAGGCAACCGGTTGCTCATTTTGCAAAAGAAATACATGAATGTCTGAATCTTTAAGATTACTATCAATCCACTGTTTTTGTTGTTGATATGTATATGGCCAGGCAATTGATTTTATTCTAATAATTTTATCAATTTCAGAGGGTGTGGCCAAGTCATGTTGTATTAATTTTAATGATATCATGAAAAATTATTTAGTAAACCACCATCCACAGGGTAATGCTACAAACTTCTTATAAAATTCGCTAACTCCTACTAGTGTAATAGGAGGTCCAAATACTGAATAGAAGTTATTGGGTAGGTGCACCCCTGAAGCGTAATAACCCTGTTCTCTAAAATGTAAAATTGTCTCTTCTTTATTGGGAGATAGTAATCCAAAGATCCAAAAATTGGGATTGCTATTGAGAGCTTTTAACGGAATATGTGTGGGATAAGAATCTCGGATATTATTAACCCAAGCTTCAGCATTTTGCCTTTGCTTCGTGAGTAATTCGTCTAACTGATCTATTTGTAAGCATCCAATGCAGCTATTTATCTCACTTAATGTTACACCATATCCCGGAATAGAAACATCGCATTCAGAAGAAATTTCACCCAGCTTGTTGCGAAATTTCGTACGGTCAACTCCAAGATCCCTTACCAATTTTCCTTTGGCAAAAAGTTCTTCGTCTTTAAATGCGATTGCTCCTCCATCTATTGTATTCGGAAGACGCACGGTCTGGAATGAAAAGACGGTAGCATCACTTCCAGTATTGCCTATTATTTTGCCTTTGTATTTGGAACCAAACGCTTCTATAGCATCGTCAATGACATAGATTTCTTTTTCTCTGCCAATTGAATTTATTTCATTAATGTATCCAGGATAACCACAATGATGATTGTGGAAAATAGCTTTAGTCTTAGGTGTTATCCTGTTTCTAACGCTTTCAGGATCGAGAGTCCCTGTTTGGGGGTCAATATCAGCCCAAATGACTTTAGCTCCTATAGCGGCAAACGGCTGATTAGATGCTAAGCAACTCATAGGAGAAGCTATAACTGCATCCCCAGATTTAATTCCGAGGGTAGTCAAGGTTACTAACATTGCAGAATTGAATGAATTAACAACTGCAATATTGGAATCACCAATGAATTCGCTAAGTCTTTCTTCAAATTTCCTTCCCCATTTACCATAAGCTAGTGCACCGGAATGTAAGATTTTATCTAATTCGGGTAAATGTTTAGGCATGTAGGGTTTATATAATGGAATCATACTACCAACCTTTTTTAATTGTTTCAATAATTAACTCACGTTCTTCAGGGTTAAGCCACCAACCACAAGGGAGGTGTACCATTTTTGAATAGAAATTTTCGAGATATGGTAGTCTTTGATTAAAATCGTTAAGGTAATCGTGCCAATCACTGCGTTTGTGTAATTCTGAGGCCATTACCTTGATCTCGGCCATTCTCTTTATAAATCCATCCCTATTCTCCACTTTTAAGGTATACAACCAATATGCTGCTTCGCTGCCCGGGTAATAATTTATCAATTCAATTCCAGGTATATTATTTAAATGCTCATCAAAATATTTTCCGTTTTCTATATGTGCATTCAATATTCTATCAATTTGATTCAATTGTACCAACCCTATGGTTGCATTTACATTGTTCATGTGGTACTTGTAACCTTGTATTTGAATATTATTTTCAATCCGGGTCTTTTTTTTATCAATCCCAAACCAGCGGATTAGTTTTGCCTTTTCGTATTTTTCTTTGTTTTGGATTTGCAGCATACCACCATCAATAGTAGTTAACTGCTTTATGGCCTGAAATGAAAAAACAGAATATGGGAAATGATTTCCGGTTGAAAGACCATTGAATTTTGCTCCTAAAGCATGAGCCGCATCATGTATAACCGGGATGTTATAGTTTTTAGAGATTGCTTGAATGGCAGGTACATTTGCCGGAATACCGGCGTAGTCAACTACCATTATTGTTTTGGTTTTTTCATTGATGTTGGCCTCAATGGAAGGCGGAGATATATTTCCGGTTTCATAATCAACATCGGCATAGCGTATTTTAGCCCCAACCATTTTAATAGCTACATTGGTAGGTTCAGCGGTAAGAGCCGTTGATATAACTTCATCACCCACACTAACTCCTGCTAGAATCAACGCAACATGAAGAGCTGCTGTACCCGAATTCACTGAAAGCGAATGTCCACTTCCGATAAGTTTTTCAAATGCCCTTTCAAATAACTCAACCTTTTCTCCTTGTGCAATATAACCGCTATATAAGATCTTTTCCAGTTCAGGAATTAATTTATTACTTGGTGGTAAACAGGTTTTGACTAATGGTATCATTTTATAATTCATTTAATTCATTCCTGACGTAATCAAGCGAAACCAGTAACTCTTTAAGCTCTTCCACATTTAATTGTCTGGTGTTGTCCGAGTTATATTCCGTATCGATTAAACGTGGGCCATCTGTCTGTATATATTTTGTGTAGTTCAAATCACGCATATCCGGTGGTATTCTATAGAAATTGCCCAGATCATCAGCTTTCGACATTTCTTCTTTCCCACACAAGGTTTCATACATTTTCTCTCCGTGACGTGATCCAATTATTTGTATTTCATTATCCGCCTTGAATAATTCCTTCAATGCAGTAGCCAATGTAAGAATCTTTGCAGCAGGAGCCTTTTGAACAAATAAATCACCCGGTTCAGCATTCTCAAAAGCGAAAAGCACCAATTGTACTGATTCTTCAAGCGACATCATGAAACGTGTCATTGCAGGCTCAGTAATGGTCAGAGGTTTACCTTCCTTAATTTGTTTTATAAAAAGTGGTATGATCGAGCCTCTTGAGGCCATCACATTTCCATAACGTGTTGCACAAATAACGCCATTATTTTTGAGGACTCGTGGATCTCTGGCTTTTGAAATGGCCAATTTTTCCATCAATGCCTTAGTCATACCCATTGTATTGATTGGATAAACGGCTTTGTCGGTGCTTAAAACCACAACCTTTTTTACTTTATTGTGGGCTGCAGCTTCGAGAACATTCTCTGATCCTAATATGTTGGTTTTTACAGCCTGCATTGGATAAAATTCACACGAAGGTACCTGTTTCAATGCTGCTGCTTGGAATACAAAGTCAGCTCCACGCATTGCGTTATTAATGCTGTCGAAATCACGTACATCACCAATGATAAAATTAAGTTTATCATTTTTATAGTATATACGCATATCTTCCTGTTTTTTTTCATCCCGGCTGTAAATCCGGATTTCTGCAATATCCGTGTTCATAAAATGATTTAGCACAGCATTTCCAAAAGATCCTGTTCCGCCGGTAATTAGGAGTGTCTTATTTTTGAACATTTTAATTCTGTATTTAAATTTATACTCTTGTACATTTTAATGAGAATTTACTATTTCATGATAAAGATAAGTCGAACCTTATTATTAATATATCAATAGCTATTTTGCTCTTCAATTCATCTTCGTAAGGCTAATTTACTTGATTTTCTATATTAATTGGAATTGAATTTGTTTTGTCTCATTCAGCATATAAAAATTTTACCATTCTGTCACACGCTTCTACGTCTCCATAAGGATTATTAGCCTTTGGTCCCGATAGCCATTGGGACTGAACTCGTTTCACTTCATTCAGTGTACCTAGATTTTACTATTCGGTTACATGCAAGGCCATCCCCATAGGGATTATTTGCCTTACTCATTGCCTCGTATGCCTTTGGCTCATTTATTAGCAACGATACTTCGCGGATAATAACGTTTTTATCCGTTCCTACCAGTTTAACCGTCCCGGATTCCAGTGCTTCGGGGCGTTCGGTGGTATCGCGCATAACGAGGACGGGTTTACCGAGGCCGGGAGCCTCTTCCTGTATTCCGCCACTGTCGGTGAGGACGAGGTAGGAGTGAGACATTAAGAAAACGAATGGGAGGTAGTCTAGTGGTTCTATGAAGTAGGTGTTGCGGGGGTGAGGCAGCTTCGTCTCTTCGTTCCTCGCTGAGTCGTGCCTGTCGGCGTGGGGTCGCGTCGTCGCTCCTTTGTCGCTTCTCGCGAAGTCGTTGTTCTTAAAAACCTGATCGATTGCACTGTGGACATTGGGATTGAGGTGCATGGTCTGCATATTAAGCGAGTTAAAAGTTTTCGAGTAATAAGAAATCGGCTATGTGCAGGTGCTTTATTCCCTCGATGGTGTCGTGCCAGTGCGCATCCATCGTTAATACATACTTTGGGTAGTTGTCGCGTATGGCCAGCAGGGGCTTGTATTCGCGGTCGATGGTGTTTTGCTCGGTCATTTTATAGCTTACCTGTATGTAAATTTTTGCGTTGTTTTTTTCGCCAATAAAGTCCACTTCGGTTTTGTCGAGTTTCCCGATAAATACCCGGTAGCCCCTGCGTTTTAGTTCGAGCATAACAATATTTTCGAGTATCCCTGCAATAAGCTGGTCTTTATATCCCATAAGGGCGTAAAGCAGCGATTGGTCGCCAATAAAATATTTCTCGTTGGTTTTTAGTATTTCTTTTCCTTTTATGTTGTAGCGCGGTATGCGATAAATAATAAACGCCGCCTCCAGTGCATTCAGGTAGTTATACACCGTATTCAGGTCGAGTTTTCGATTTTGGCTTTTAAAATAATCAGCCACATTTTTCGCCGAGAATTTATTCCCAATGTTATTGAAAACATACTTAACTACCCGTTCAAGTAATTCAATATCGCGTATGTTGTTTCGTTGCACTGCATCGCGTAAAATAACAGAGGCATAAATGTCGTACACAATTTTATAAGCCGATTCTTCGGTATAATTGGCGGTATGGATGGCAGGAAAACCACCCAGGCGCAGAAAATTCTCAAAATTGTTGTAAATATTCAATTCTTCTTCAGGGTGTTTTCTGAAATAAAGGTATTCGCTAAATGCAAGAGTATATACGGTGATTTCGATGTACCTGCCAGCCAGGTATGTAGCCATTTCGCCCGATAAGAGTTTTGAGTTGGATCCGGTAATGTAAATATCGGTATCGAAATCGACTTGCAAGGAATTGATGGCTTTTTCCCAGTTTGTCACTTCCTGTATCTCATCGAGCAGGATGTAGTATCGTTGATCTTGGGTGATTTTTTCTTTAACCAGCTGGTAGAGCTGTTTTGCACCACTTATTTCAGAAAACTCGAAACTTTCGAAATTGATATAGATGATCTGATCTTCTTTAACTTTGTTTATTAACAATTCCTCTTTTAGCAGCATCAAAAGTACAGACTTCCCACTTCGCCTGATACCGGAGATAACCTTAATAAATGGTTTATCTATGAAGTTCCTGAGCTGATCAATGTATAAGTCTCTTTTTATCATTAATGTTCTTGTCTTAGTCTTTTAAGCTTAAAAATACTTAAAAATTATAAGTATTTATGGTTATATAACGAAAAAAATTACAGGCAGAATGTTTTATAAGAACGCTTTCGGATTTATCTGTATTCGTTATTCAATGTATTTTATGATACGTCTGCACGCCAGTCCGTCGCCATACGGATTATTTGCCTTACTCATTGCCTCGTATGCCTTTGGCTCATTTATTAGCAACGAAACTTCACGGATTATCATGAATTTATCCGTTCCGACCAGTTTAACAGTCCCGGATTCCAGTGCTTCGGGGCGTTCGGTAGTATCGCGCATTACGAGAACGGGTTTGCCCAGGCCGGGGGCTTCTTCTTGTATACCCCCGGAATCGGTGAGTACGAGGTAGGAGGAGGACATTAAATACACAAATGGAAGATAATCCAATGGCTCAATAAAATAAGTATTGGAGGCGTGAGGCTGCTTCCCCCGAGTACTCGGGGTCGCAGAGTCGTGCTTCTCTTTATCTGTTGATATTACTTCTTCACCAAAAACGTCGGAGATGGCATTGCGGACGTTGGGGTTGAGGTGCATGGGGTAAACGAAGTCTACATCAGGGTGTTGTTCTGCGAGTTCTTTAATGGCTTCGCAAATGTTGAGGAAGCCCTGGCCAAAGTTTTCGCGGCGGTGGCCGGTGATCAAAACGAGCTTTCGTACAGGGGCGTGAGGTTGCGTCGGCGCTCCTTCGTCCCTTCTCGCAAACTCCTGCCACGAAGCTAATTTTTCCTTTGGAAGGCCGAAGTTGATGAGTTTGTCGGTGATGGTTTTTTCCAGGGTGCTGTCGGTTTTCATTTTGTTAATTACCCAGTACAAAGCGTCGATGACGGTATTGCCGGTGACGTGGATCTTGTCTTCGCTAATTCCCTCGGCCAGCAGGTTTTGTTTGCTGAGCGGAGTAGGCGAGAAGTGGTAAGTGGCAATCCGCCCGGTGATCTGGCGGTTCATCTCTTCGGGCCAGGGACTGTAAATGTTGTGGGTGCGGAGTCCTGCTTCCACATGCCCTACCGGTATTTGCTGGTAAAAGGCTGCCAGTGCGGCCGTTGTGGAGGTGGTGGTGTCGCCATGTACAAGAACCACATCGGGTTGGGCTTCTTTTAATACGTCGCGCATGCCCACAATTACAAGGGCAGTTACATCGTAAAGGTCCTGTCCCTGTTTCATAATATTAAGATCGTAGTCGGGTACAATCTCGAAAAGTTCCAGTACCTGGTCGAGCATTTCGCGGTGCTGTGCGGTTACGCATACTTTGGTTTCAAAATTTTCCGGGTGCTTTTGGAATTCTTTAACCAATGGTGCCATTTTTATGGCTTCGGGGCGTGTGCCGAAGACGAGTAATACTTTTTTCATAATTTATGTGCTAAAGATAAAAAGTTTGCCGCGGTCGCTCTGCTCCCTCGCGAAGTCATACCACGAAGTATGTTTTGTATAGGGATTTCCATTCTCCAAAATGTAATTGGTTGTAAGGTTCCGCGAGGAACGTAGTGACGACGCGGTCTCATGCCCTGTGCACCTACCAAGTTTCGTAGAGGTCCTCCCATCCCGGATTCATCTCTTCAATAAGTTTTACCTTTCTGGCACGATTTCCAGCTTTAAGCTGTTTTTCCCTGGCTCTTGCATCAAGAATACTGTCGAATTCCTGGAACCAAACGAGCTTATCGGCATGATAACGTGCAGTAAACGCATTCGGATACTTTTTCGTTTTATGTGCATCTATCCTGCTTTTAATATTGCTGGTGACACCTGTGTACAAAACCGTGTTGTTTCGGTTGGTGGTTATATATGTCCAGGCCTTCATACTTTGTTCTCTGCGGAAGTGATGAGTTCCCTTCGTCCCCCTAAGTCTCGGGGTTCTCGGGAAGTCGTGCACTAAACTTTATTTTGGAATAGGGATGTTCTATTACTATTCTTTATTTGGTGCAAGGATTCGCGAGCCATAGGCGTGGCGATCTCATCGTTTGAAGACTCCGGCGAAATCCAATATCACTTTATCATCGTTATACTCCAGTGTTTTAAACTTATCGTGAGCTACCAGCAGGGCTGCGATATCGGCTTTCTGCCAGGCATCCTTGTAATCGGTAAGTTTATATAAGCTATGTTCTTCGATGTTAGGTTCCACAACCAGATAGTTTCCCTGTTCTGCCTGCATCACCTTCTGGGCAATATATTTGGCCGGACTTTCGCGCAGGTCGTCGATGTTGGGTTTAAAGGCGAGTCCCATTAATGCCACTACTGGTTTATGTCCGTTTTTGAGTTCGAATTCAAGCATGGCAGTTTTGATCTTTTCAGCCACCCAGAATGATTTGTAGTTATTAATCTCGCGGGCAGTGCCTATTAAACGCGATTCCATGGGGTAGTGGGAAACAATGAAATAAGGATCCACGGCAATGCAGTGTCCGCCAACACCTGCACCAGGCTGAAGGATATTTACCCTTGGGTGCTTGTTAGCCAGTTCGATCAGTTCCCATACATTGATGCCAGCTTTGTCACTGATTAGAGAGAGCTCGTTTGCAAAAGCGATCTGCACATCACGCGAAGCGTTCTCAGTTAGCTTGCACATTTCAGCTGTTCGTGCATTGGTATTATGGAGTTCACCCTCTACAAAAATGTTGTAAAATTCCCTGGCTTTTTCTGTCGAAGCTTCATCGATGCCTCCTATAACCCGGTCGTTGTGTATGAGTTCGTGCAAAACGTTTCCGGGCAAAACACGTTCCGGACAGTAGGCAATAAAAAGCTTTCCTTCCAGTTCCGGACGCTTGTCGAAAATAAGCTGTGCCATTTGTTCGGTTGTACCCACCGGAGAAGTGGATTCAATGATGAAGGTATCACCGGCTTTTAAATGGGGGAGAACGGCTTCTGTAGCTGATTCCACAAAGGAAATATCCGGTTCGTGATTGCCTTTAAAAGGAGTGGGAACAACTACCAGGTGCACATCAGCTTCGCCGGGTGTCAGCGAGGCTTTAAAATGTCCATTGGTTACTCCTTCCTTTACTACTTCTTCCAACCCCGGCTCAATAATATGGATTTCACCCCGGTTGATGGTATCTACTACTTTTTGATTTACATCGACACCATGCACATCGATGCCTTTTTGTGCCACTACTGCAGCTGTCGGCAGGCCTATATATCCCAGGCCTAGAAATTGTACTTTCATAAAATGATTAAATATTGTATTTGGTTTTTTTTATACTGTATGCTTGTTATTTAATCCTCAGTATTAATAATCAATATCCTACTTCTCGAAGCTTTTAGCTATAATATCTCCGATGGATCCCACCGAACCGCTGGAATAATTCGCTTCAACATCTCCCGAACGGTTTCATCGATATTCTCCTTCGTATTATCGACCACAATAAATGGATGTTCTGGTACTTCAAATGGAGCAGAGATTCCCGTGAAATTTTTAATCTCGCCGGCACGGGCTTTTTTATACAATCCCTTTGGATCGCGTTGCTCGCAAACCTCGAGCGGGGTGTCGATAAATACCTCCAGGAAATCATCCTCGCCAATGATCTCACGGGCCATCTCGCGCATTTCGTTGGTGGGGGAGATAAAAGCGCAGATCAGGATAATGCCGCAGTTCATAAAAAGTTTGCTGACTTCAGCGATACGGCGGATGTTCTCCATACGGTCTTCGTCAGTAAACCGCAGGTTTTTATTAATACCCGATCGAACGTTGTCGCCATCGAGGATCTGGCAGAAATAATTTAACTCAAATAGTCTTTTTTCAAGGGCGCTGGCCAGGGTGGTTTTCCCGGAGCCGGATAAACCGGTCATCCAGATTACTTTACCGCGTTGTTTAAGGTAGACTTCTTTGGCGGGACGACCTTTTATTCGGTCGAAAGTGGTGTAGATATGGTTTTCCATGATGTACTCGTTTCTTTTACTTCTTTTCTGTCCCCATCGTATGAGGGGGACGAGGATCCTGACCTTTAGCGTCAGGAGACGGAGGGGGCCAGTTTATACTTCATTATATATTTAATAGCATTTCTGTGTCTTTGTCATTTATGCTTTCATTTCTTTGTCTTGAAACAAAGAAACGAAACAAAGAAAATTCAAGGCTCACAAACTGATCGAGACAAAACTACAGATCAGGATTTACACGCGACATAAACTCCCCCGAGTATTCGGGGTCAAACAATGTCGCTCACCGCTTCCTTCCCTAAATCCTTCCTTTGTTTTATTGTTCAATCATTTTGCAGGCCAGTCCCCACAATACTTCTGCAATTTTAAATCATTTTTGTGTGGCCCCCCTTGGGGGATTAAGGGGTTGGCGCTTGCTTGAAAATACACCTTGTTTCTTTTGTCCCCATCATCTGAGGGGGACGAGGATCCTGACCTTTAGTGTCAGGAGACGGAGGGGGTGAACACTGAATTATAATATTCAAATAATGTTATTAAGGATTCAACCACCCCAACCCTGATTCTCAGGGCCACCCCTCCTGGACCCCCTCTGTCGGCCTCCCACCTGCCTTACACCGACATCTCCCCCTAAAAGGGGAGAAAGAGCGGTAGATTCGATTAATTGGAGGGGAAATTCTTTATCTAGGTGTTATTTATTGATACTACTTCTAAAATCCTAAATCGTTAATCGATATTCTTCAATCATTTGCGTGTGGCCCCCTTTACCATGTGAAACAGTGCTTTGCACTAAATCTCCGATTTGTTTCACGTGGTGAAGGGTTTAAGGGGTTGGCTCTGGCTTGAAAGATTTCCATTTTTATTTCTATTGTCCCCATCGTATGAGGGGGACGAGGAATCCCGGTTAAACGGGATGACGGAGGGGGTGTGTTACATCCCGGCACTAAATTCCCAGGATTGCTTTGTTGTTGCTTTGTCCTGCCGGACGGACTTTCATTTCTTTTTCTTGATAAAAAGAAACGAAACAAAGTAAAATCAAGGCTGACAAACTGATTGAGACAAAACTACAGGTCATGATTTTCGCGCGGCATAAACTCCCCCGATTACTCGGGGTCAAACAATGCCGCTTGCTATCTCCTTTTCTAAATCCTTCCTTTGTTTTGTAACTCCATCATCTTGTAGGCCGGTCATGAAGATGCTTCTGCAATCTTAAATCGTTAATCATCAATCGTCATTCTAATCGCTATAACCCCCTTTGGGTAGTTAAGGGATTGGCGCTGGCTTGAAAGATTTCCATTTTTATTTCTTTTGTCCCCATCGTATGAGGGGGACGAGGAATCCCGGTTAAACGGGATGACGGAGGGGGTGTGTTACATCCTGGCACTAATTTCCTAGGATTGCTTTGTTGTTGCTTTGTCCTGCCGGACGGACTTTCATTTCTTTTTCTTGATAAAAAGAAACGAAACAAAGTAAAATCAAGGCTGACAAGCTGATTGAGACAAAACTACAGGTCAGGATTTTCGCGCGGCATAAACTCCCCCGATTACTCGGGGTCAAACAATGCCGCTTGCTATCTCCTTCGCTAAATCCTTCCTTTGTTTTGTAACTCCATCATCTTGTAGACCGTTCCTGAAGATATTTCTGCAATCATAAATCGTTAATCATCATTCAGCATTCACCTGCGCGTGGTCCCCTTTACCATGTGAAACAGTGCTTTGCACTAAATCTCCGATTTGTTTCACGTACTGAAGGTATTAAAGGGTGAGCACAGGGAATATGGTTCCAATATTTTTATTAAGAAATTTCGATACAAGAGATATCTTCGTATTCACTGTCCCTTAAGAATACCTTAATAAAATCTATATTTTGCCTGATTAATCCTGCAATTTCACGTGTGGTTAGATTTCCTGTTCGCATCCAGATTATTTTGGGAGGATGTCCGTAAATTAAACTAATATCATAAAAATCAGCATCAAAAGTTACGATTGAATAATTGTTTTTACGCGCATATTCCCATATTTCTGTGTCACCGCAGTTCATCAGTCCGCATTCAGAAACATGTTTGCAAACGGGAAAAATGTCAGCTAGTAATTTTGTTATTCGAAATGAAATATTCTGGTCGAAAAGTAATTTCATGAAGCATACTGAATTTTATGTTCCCTGTCGGCAGCATAAGCGAGACATGCTATTATATCGTCCATTGTTAATTCAGGAAAATCATAAATAATTTCATCGTAAGTCATACCTGAAGCTAACCAACCAAGTACATCGAAGACAGTTATTCTCGTGTTTCTCACACAAGGTTTACCGAATCTTTTATTCGGGTTTCTTTTTATTATAGATTTATAATCAACCATTTTATTTTGCTTATCACAAAAATAATGAATTTTAGTTTGTAATCTTAGGTTAGTTTCTTTTTCAGCTAATCGAATTGCAAAATCAACTGTCTTTTGTCCCCATCTTTAGAGGGGGACGAGGAGTGACGCAGGAACGACGGAGGGGGTGAACACTGAATTATAATATTAAATAATGTTATTAAGGATTCAACCACCCCAACCCTGATTCTCAGGGCCACCCCTCCTGACCAGGAGGGGAAATTTCTTAAAACCTTTTTTTTGGCAATGCTTAAAGGTTAATTCTATCTGCAATCATAAATCGTTAATCACCATTCTAAAATTAACCTGGTTTGGCCCCTTGGGGGTTAGGGGTGAGCGCAGGCGTTTTGGAAATCGAGGTTGATTCGATATCGAATTTTAGAACTGAAGTAACTTCAGGCTATTCATCCTTTTTGTAAATAGTTATACCAACACGTTTAATATGTTCCGTCAGTTCATTATTATCAATGGAGTTGAAGATCGACAAATCAACCATCCAGGGTAGGAGCAAGTCTTCGATCTCAAGGCTTATTTTTTGCACGATTTCAGGGTCCAGATTATCGCCCTTTAAGGTCAGATCAATATCTGAGCCCTCTGCATAACTTCCTTTGGCACGAGATCCGTAAAGTATAACTTCATCTACCTGTTTGTGCTTCCAAAAGACCTTATTAAGACGCTCAATGGTTTCGCTTTTCAATCCGTATGGCATAGTTTCTCCATTTTCTTTTCGAAAGCGATAAATAAATCGAAATATTGTCCGATGATTCGTTGCAGGATCTGTTCTGATATTTCTTCCCGGTATGTGTGCGAACTTAGGTTACGATCGGAGATCATATTCATCCAGATTTCTCCATCGGTTATCAGTCCACGGTTGAAAGCCAGCCGTGTGGCATCTTTTGATCCGTATATGCTGCTTTCTCCCTGATCTTTCAGGAAATCCTGCATTACTTTCCAGCATAACTCATGGGTAAATTCAAAACCCTGGATGAGTCCTTGCTTCTCAAGTTCTGAAAGCCCACTCTTGTGGTATTGCTCAATCCCTACGGATAAAGTAGCAAGGGCTTTTTTATAATTTGAAAATCGTTGTTCCCAGCGGATATCTTTTTCTTTCATGATTTATTTTCTGAGATTAAGATAGGAATATTGCAAGAATTATTTCACTTTCTTTAGGTTTAATTCTTAATCGTTCGTCACCTTTTCAAGATCAAATTTGTGTGGTCCCCCTGGGGGGTTAGGGGTGTGCACCGGCTATCTGCTTCGACCACCCCGTCCCCGAGTCCTCGGGTCCACCCCTCCTGACCAGGAGGGGAAATTTCTTAAAACCTTTTTTTTGGCAATGCTTAAAGGTTAATTCTATCTGCAATCTTAAATCGTTAATCATCATTCAGCATTCACCTACGCTGTGGCCCCCTTTACCATGTGAAGCAGTGCTCTGCACTAAATCTCCGATTTGTTTCACGTGGTGAAGGGATTAAGGGGTGTGCAGAGGTTATTGAAATTAATGTTTTTCACCTAAAATTCCCATATCAGCGGAATCAACCAGACACTGAGCAGAAAAGTCAGTAACTGCAGCGGAAAACCGATACGGAAAAAATCGCCTTTTGAGTAGTGCCCGATCCCTTTGATAATAAGGTTGGCACGATAACCCCGCGCGGTCATAAAGCTGGATGCCCCGGCAATGGCGATTCCCACAAAAAAGGGTTTGGGATCGACCCCCAATTGCTGACTGGCTACAATGGCTACCGGAAAGGCCAGAGCCACAGCCGCATTGTTGGTAATGATCTCGGCCAGCAGCACAGTAAATACATAGAGAATGGCCAGCACCCCGAATGGTCCGAGATCGTGCACGGTCTGAATGAATTCGCGCGCCAGCGCATCGGCGATACCCGTATTTTTTATGGCATTGCTGACCGCAAAGGCCGATGCAATCATGATCAGCAGATCCCAACTGATGTTCTTGGTGTAGTTCTGCCAGGGCAAAACTCCCAGCCAGATCATAAGTACCGCTGCAATGCCCACCATCACAAAAATATTAAGCCGGATGCCAAAACCATAACTTACCATTTCGTTGATCAGGATACCGGCCACCATTCCTGTTAAAATGAAAAATGCGATCCATTTTTTGCGGCTGGTTCTTTCAATGGGCATGTCCTGCATGTAGTTCACCAGGTAGAACATATGCCGGTCGCCCCAGTTTTTTTCAAACTGATCGGTGGAAAGCAGTACCAGGTTATCGCCAACCTTAAGTTCCAGCGAACTGAGGTTGGAGGTGATGCGTTCACCATTGCGGTGAATGGCCATTACAACCGCATTAAAATGTTCGTAGAAATGAAATTCGTTGAGTGTCATTCCTACTCCCGGAAAACGCGGAGAAAGCACTACTTCATATTTCTTAAGTTCCGACGGCGGAACATCTTTCAGCGCGTCGATGCCTTTTAATGTTACTTCCTTATGGGCAAGAATATAGTTTAAACGATCGGATTGGCCGGTGAGCAGCAATTCATCGCTGGCCTGGATTCGGATGGTGCCACTACCCGGGTGAATCACTTTCCCTTCGCGTTCGATGGCAACAACCTGCAGTCCGCCCAATCCTTCGATGGTCTTATTGATAATTTCTGCTCCGATCAGCGCACTGCCGGATTTAAGAATAACATTATAGTGGTAATCTTTAACCTCGGTTTTCTTTTTCCGCACCAGGATGCGCTCGCCGGGAAGCAGCCAGTTGCCCAGGAAAGCCATGTAAACAAACCCAAAACCGGCTATGATCAGTCCCAGTTGCGCCAGTTCGAAAAGATGAAATCCTTTGTAACCGTTCTCAAGCATAAGCCCGTGAACTACCAGGTTGGAGGAAGTGCCGATTAGCGTGCACATGCCTCCGAAGATCGCAGCATAGGAGAGGGGGATCAAAAATTTCTTGTAAGACAGGTTCATCATTCCTGCCCATTTTATCAGGATCGGCGCTACGTTCACTACGATGGGCAGGTTATTCAGGAAAGCCGATAACAGTGAAACCGGTACCATGATCCGGGGAAGCAGAAAGGGCATTTTGCTCTTTTTACGGGGCAAGTAAGCCTTGGCCAGCCGTGTGATCAATCCGGATTGTTTTATGCCCTCGTTCACCAGAAACAGCACGCCAATGGTGATAACTCCCGTATTGGAGAAACCCTTGATCATTTCTTCCGCCGATATGATACCGGTGACCAGAAAGATCACGGCGGCACTGAAAAGGATCAACCCGGGCCGCAGCAGATCGAAGATAAAGGCGACCAGGATGTAGGCGATCACCGCCAGTGCTATGATAATGTCAATGGACATGGTCTAGTTTAAAGTTTAGCGTTCAAAGTTCAGTGTATAGTGACTTGTTGGTTGTATCAGAATCTTGAGCTCCTTCTCCCTTGTAAGTGCTCAGGATCGGGATGACAATAACAATGCTATTTTCGGTGGCGCTGTGGTGCATTTTCTTTTGAGTTGTTGTCCTTGCGCCGCACCTGTAATCCCTTTTCCTTGTCATTCCTAGTGATTCGTCAGTTGATGAAGAATGAGGATTCTTTTTTAGCAAGCGTATCTTATATTTTAACCTAAATCTGTCATCAAAAATCGTTAATCTTCAATCAATGTTCAGTTCCTGGCTCTTTGCTAATAGCGTAAAGCTCACTTCACTATGAAATAAGGATTCAGCAGGTTCTCCTTATTGTATTTCAGTTCACTGCTGAAATCGGTGTGCCAGAGCTTTTTACCGGCCGCGTTGGCAATGGCATGACCTGCAGCCGTGTCCCATTCCATGGTAGGACCAAAACGAGGGTATTCATCTGCACTTCCTTCGGCCACCATACAGATCTTTAACGAACTGCCTCGCGATACGATTTCAACTTTACCGTGTTTATCCTTTAAATTGTCAATGTATGTTTCGGTCTCCGGACTCATGTGCGAACGACTTCCTACAACTTTGAAAGATTTATTCTTCTCTGTTTCCGGGAGCGAAATCCCATCATTTTTGAGTTCTTCCAGTGAACACCCTGCCGTTGCACCTTCAAGTTTCCACGCGCCCTCGCTTTCCGAACCAAAATAGAGAGTATTGCTTACCGGAACAAAAATGATTCCCAGGACGGGTCGGCCGTTTTCTATCAGGGCGATGTTAACCGTAAAATCCCCATTCTTTTTAATGAATTCCTTGGTGCCGTCCAGCGGATCGATCAGCCAGAAAAGCTCCCAGTTCTTTCGCTCGTTGTATTCAATGGTTGTTCCTTCTTCACTCAAAATCGGGATGCCGGTATCTTTTAACAAACCTGCAATGACCCTGTGACTTGACTTATCGGCAATGGTCAACGGTGAATTATCGGCTTTGCGTTCAACCGAAAAGTCCGATTCCGGATCGTTGTAAATTTTAAGTATTTCTTGTCCTGCATGAATAGCTGCTGACAGGGCGATATTGATTATTTGTGTAGTGATCATTTGCTGATTAGATGCTTGATACTGGATACTGGATAATAGATGCTGGATGCTGGATCTTTTTTGACAGCGCTTTTCATATTTCAGCGTGTCTGGAATGTATTTACCCTTCATCGACAAGTCGGAGAAAATTTTTAGCTACTTAAAACCCTGTACCTAAAATTCAATGACTAATGACTATTGACTAATGACAATTAGCTGTTTATTCCACTTCTTTCCAGCGTTCTTTCACCGTGGCCAGAAATTGTTTCCCAAAGATCCAGGCAATGGCGAGCACACCACCGATGAAAGTCCATATAATAAGTGTCATGGCTCCGCTGTTGTTGTCTTCGAGGGGTACCGTAACAGGTTTGATAACGGCAAAAACAGGGGTGTCTTCCTTGACTTTTATCTGGGCCTGCTCCATTTGCTGAGCCAGTTGCGAATACACTTCGAAGGCCAGTTGGTAATCGCTTTGCAGACGTTCTTCCTGCGTACGGGCGAGGGCAGAGGTTACGTTTTTATTCCGGTCGCGGAATTCGGCAAGTGCCGCCTGAGCTTTTTCAAACTCTTCCTTTTTCTCGGCATACCGCTCTTCAATAAAATCGAGTTGGGCTTTTGCCTTTTCAATTTTGAACTCAGTGATCGAACGTTGCAGCAATTCCTGCGCTTTCTGCGCTACCTGGGCTGCCAGCTTCGCTTCCTGGAAATTCGCTCTCAAAACCACATACCCATCTTTATCGTTGGTTTCCAGACTTACACTACTGGCCAGAATCTTTCGAACACTCTCCTGATCCTGTGTCAACCGTATTGTTTCATCTGCATTTGTTAAAGTTACGGGTGCCTCCTCCTCAGGTTTTCCTTTTATCGCGCCAAGTATAACGAACGGAAGACCGATGGTGTACTTTTTGATTATAGCAAGCACTCCCGGTTTCGCATATTCCGTGTAATACGCGTACAACGAAACGGGATGATCCACATCGGAGAAGGAAAATGGCGTATTCATCAGTTCCAGTTGAAAGGGAACGCTCTGCACGATCTGCGGATAGACGTATGGCGAAAGGTCGCGGGCTGAATTATCCATGTTCAGGTTAAATCCTGCCATCGCCGCCAGCGAAGACAAACTGCTCGACCGGGATGAGCCGTCGGATAACTGCGGCACCATGGTAGACGATGCCGTATATTCTTTCGGTGTCAGCAAGGCCACTGCCACACCCAGTAAGGCAAATACCACCAGCATTTTGATGATGAATTTCCGGCTGTCCCAGATGGTTTTTGCAAGGGCAATCAGATCGATTTCGTCTTCCGCTGCTACAGTTGTATTTTTTATTTCTTCTGTCATGCTAAAAATTTTGACCCCTAAATCCCCCAAGGGGGACTTAAAGTATGATTTTTATAATTTACATTCTTTTCTGAGTTATATAACTATGGCATCAAGGTTTTTCTTTGAGTCTGGATTTAATAACACGACTTATTTTATTTAAGACCATATCACTATTTTCCATAATGTCATTATTTGTAAACCTTATTACTTTTAGTCCGTGTTTTTCAATTTCAGTGGTTCTGTTTTTGTCTGATTCCCTGTTTCTTAAGTGAATTTTCCCGTCAATTTCGATCACCAATTTAGCTTTGTGGCAATAAAAGTCAACTATAAATGTTTCAATAGGGTGTTGTCTTCTAAATCTTAACCCAGAAATTTGTTTTCCCTTAAGGCATTCCCACAATTTCAGTTCAGCAGGCGTTTCTTTCGATCGCAACCGTCTTGCTTTTTCAAATGTGATCTGGTTAGCGCCATAATACATCGCTTTATCCAGTTCTCTCATTACTAACGCGTATTTTTAGTGCACCAATCCAGTGTGTTGGATTGCCCCCCTGGGGGTTAGGGGTGCGGTGGAATTTTTAAGTGTAAATCTCAATGCATTCTTTTTAAATCGTATTGCTAAAAAATTCTAATTGGTAAGATTAACAACGGTTGCAATGGATACCGCCAGTGAGGCCAGGGCACTTGCAATGGCCAGCCATCTACTTGAATCTCCGGGTTGTTTTTCGGGTTTTTCGGGCACTACTACCACACTACCCGGCGTAACTTCAGGATAGCGTTTAATAATAAGCCCTTTGGTAACCGCTGTTTCCCCATTGGGGTACTGAACGTAGGTCTTTTTCTTGTTGGCTCGTGCTTCAAATCCTCCCGAGCGGTTGATGTAATATTTTGCATGGCGCCCATCTTCGTAGGTAATGGAAAATGGATTTTGAACGCTTCCAGTGATCTTAACGGTCTGCATAAACTCCGGAATATTGATCCGGTCGCCGTTATTCAGGAAAAGGTCACGTTCGCTTTTGGGATTATCCAGGATATATTCCAGGTCGATGGCCACACGTTCTGTTCCCAGTTCCTCTGAAAACCGTTCTAACGTGGCTCCTTTTAAATAGGCCTGTGGCGTATATCCACCTGCCATCTCAACCAGGTCAGAGATGCGCATGCGTTTATCGGTAACCGCATAGGCTCCGGCATAGGTCACTTCTCCGGTAATAAAGGCTGTTTCGCCCTGACGGAAATTGGGTGCCCGTCGAACCGAAACCTGGTCCCAGGGCTGTAAAATCAGGTCTGCATCGTTTCGGCCAATATTCAGCCCGCGTGAAATATTGGCAACGATCACATGTCCGATTGTATCCGAGAGCCTAGCTGCCTCGCCGTAACTGAGCCTGCGGGCAATTTCTATAAAAGTGCTGTCGGCGCCTTCAGTCAGGCCGCCGGCTAAAAACAGGGCATCGCCCAGTGTCAGGTTGTCCGACCAGTTGAACTGTCCGGGATTGAGCACTTCGCCGTTTACTGTAATGTAAGGTTGTTCTTTTAAATCGAAATGCGATTTGATCAGCACCATGTCTTCGGGTTGTAACAGGATGTCCTTACTGCCGTTGGCTATTTCCTCTACGCTAAAAGCAATTGCAGCGGTTGTCAGGTCGCGGTTATAGCGTGTAATGATCCCTCTCGACTGAAAAGCATCCGGCGTCAGGCTGTCGGCTTTTTCGATGAGTTGCGACAAGGTAAGCCCCTGTGTCCATTCAAATTCTCCGGGACGATAGACTGCGCCTGCAATAGTGACACGGTTCTCGAAATTATCCGTAATGCTTGAATTGCGGATCACATCACCGTTTACCAGCGGAGTGGCTGCGATCTGGTCGTACCGCACATCGATGATCTGCTGCCCCTGCTGGGTCTTGCGCAAAACCTGCGTACGCGCCAGGTAAGCATTTTCGGTAAAACCACCTGCAAAGCGGATCAGGTCGTTCAGCATATCATTTTCCTTCAGTTCAAACAGTCCTTCGCGCTTGAATTCTCCGGTGACTTCCACACGTTTTTCTACCGGCGGCACAAAAACAATGTCCCCGTCTTTCAGCGTAATGTTATCACTGGGATCGGCATTCACCAGGAAGTTATAGATATCGATGGTTTTTACGATCGTATTGTTGCGGATGATCTTGATGTTTCGGAACGAACCGATGGGGCCAGGGCCTCCCGACAGGTAGAGTCCGTTAAAAACCGTGGCTGTAACGGGAAGAGTGTAGGTTCCCGGAGTTACAACTTCGCCCACCAGGTTCACCTGGATAGAACGTAGCTGCCCCATGTTCACCTGTGCAAAAGTTCCGGGTTTTGAACCGCCCATATCAGCGTAGATTTCTGTAAGTCGCTGTTTGATGCGGTCCTCGGCAGCATCGAAAGTCAGGCCTGCTATGTAAACAGGGCCTACATCGGGAATAATGATCTGCCCGTTGTTGTTGACAACCAATTGATAGTCGTTTTGTGAATTTCCCCAAATGTGGATTAGCAACTGATCACCGATTCCGACCTCATAGGTTTTGGGTGTTTGAATATTCAAACGGGGCTCGAAAGTCAGGTTTTTACTGTTGAACAGGTAGGCGCCAAAAATACGACCGCGCGCTTCAAATCCGGTTGTTCGGGTCGATCTTTCCACATCCTGTTGTTCCTCCACTGCTTCGCTGGCATCCTGAACGGGATCGGTCGTTACCTGTTCTCCCGGGCTGCCTTCGCCAAGCCGGTCGCGGAAATCGCTGATCTGTTGTTCGGTGGCACCACGCTGGCGGGCAATGTCTGCTGCCTGGTCAACCGACAACCCGGCATCCTGCATGGCTTTTTGGGCTTTTTGAATATCCTGTTGCGGAACGGTTTTAACATCAACATTTTTTACATCCTGCGCCGCGGCAGTGAGTATGATAAAAAATACGGACAGCAGGGTAAAAGTTTTTGATAACATTGATTTCATAAGTATGATTGTTTTTTCGAATTTACTAAATGTTCTGGATACTGGATAATGGAAGCCGGATAGTAGTTTTTCGCTCAGGCTTTCCAAATCAGCAGGGCATTGTTTTTTGAAAGATAATCGCTTTTTTCTGAATCCTCCAGTATCAGGTAGCGAATTTTGCGTTCGATGTGTTTTTCGGCTTTCTGAACCAGGCTGGAAACATAACTTCGATCGATTGCTTTACCGATCAGTAATAGATCCACGATGCTGGAATCTTTGCCGATGGCCAGATCACCCACCAGGTAGGCTTCCTGCAGATCGCCCACATTCGACGTTACCTGTTCCACAATACGATCTATGCCCACTGTTTTTCGCACAATGCTGTTGATATCGGTAAACAGCGGGTGCCCGGTATTGGCACGAAAATATTTTTTATTTCCGGCCACTTCTGAATTCAGCAAACCTGCGGCTTCAAGCCGGTTTAGTTCCAGCCGGATCGCATTGGTCGATTCACCAAACTCCGATTCAAGGTTGCGCAAATAACTTTTAGTCTCTTTGTTCAGAAAGAACTTTAATAAAAGTTTTAATCGCGTCTTACTGGTGATAAGCGATTGTAACATGGGATCATCAATAATTTGGATTATAAATCAGTGTATTACGGGTGGAAGGACCTGGGTTTATTTACAGCTCCGCTTCCTCACTTACAGGATGCTGTGTGAGTAAGCGCTTCATTGAGTAACAAATATACTCAATCTTTGTTCTGAATCAACTTCGTATTGAAATATTCACAAATAAATATTCATCTTAACAATGAATTAAAATGTGTGTCTGATCTTATCTGGTCTATTGTATGCTGCTTCGGAAACCGGAAACCTAATCATTTGGAGAAAGGCAGGTTTGGCCCCAGACCGTTTTTGGGACCTCCATTTCGTTTTCCTTTGCCGGCAAACTGGTAAAACAGTCCTATTTTGATTTCTGAGTACATACCATTGTAGCCCAGGCGTTCTTCATTGCTGTCGAAATTGAAGACCGCATCCAGGTAATCGTAATTTGTGTAATTGACCGTGTAAGTAATGTTCATGAAAAAATTGGGCGTGAGATAACTCTTTACACCGAAACTGGCAAAAAACAAGCCTGAAGACATGGACAGATCTGCATAATTTTCTGTCCCTTTTCCAGAGGTAGACTGATTATTCTCGAACAATTCCACACCGTATGAGATGTAACCGGCTCCCGCCCGGATAAACGGTTCGGGATTTAAAATAGTGCTGATGTTGTTGAAATTCCGAAAATAATACCCGATAAAAAATTTCTGGCTAATTAAACGGTTACTGTATTCCAGCGGACCTTCCAGGTCTCGAATAAAATAATCGCCTTGGATTCGGTATTTGCTAGGTGATTGGGTTGGGTCATCGTTTATTCCTTTTATATTTGATATTCCAATTTCCATACCAAGTTCAAAATGATTTAGCAGGAGTTTAGAAAGTTCGATGTCTGCAGCAAGTCCGGCCTGCTGGTCGAATTCCTTTACACGGTCAGAAAAAATGGAGGTGCCTTCACTCATCATCTTCGAAGCGCCACCTTTTACCCCAAAGATGATTCCGGAACCTGGATTTTGTGCATGTGACAAAGTAAAAAGAAACGCAAGTGGAAATAACAGAATTGTTTTTATTACAAAGGATGGTTTTAGCATGTTCATGGTTTACAAAACAACATTTTTTTACCGAATATTGTCTGAGTGGTTCAATTTTTTATGAAGAAGGTTAAGAAATTTGCCTAAAAAACAGTGTTAAATGGTTTAAAGTGTTTTAAACTACCAGTTAGCTGAGAAAGCTGGACTCGGGAACGGCACTCAAATAATCAGCAGGCACTTCGATCATCAATGATTTGTCGATCTGTGCGATACGAAGCATAAATTTGTGTTTCCCGCGAATTTCACAGAGTTCGCCCTGCAATCCCATTAACGGTCCTTTGATTATCTCCACTTTTTTACCCGGTTCGAACGATTCCCTGGTGATCTCAACATCAAATTCATTTTGTTTTAGCAGGGTTTTCAAACCTTCAATCTGTTCGTTACGCACCATAGCCGCTTTTCCTTCGAAGGTAATATAGCAAACCACATTGTCGGTTTGTAAAACACGATCGTACTCCTTACGGGTTACATGCACAAAACAGTAGCCGGGTAACAGCGGAGTTTCAACCCATTTCTTCCGGTCTTTCCATTGCCGCAGTTTTTTTTGAAGCGGCAGAAAGCATTCGATGTCCTGTAAATGAAGATCGTTAGCTACCTTTTTTTCAGCTCTCGACCGAGTGTAAACGGCATACCAGTGTTTTATTGCTGATTTCTTTGAATACATGTTCGGTTTTAAGGTTCAAAATCGGATGCAAGTAAATCATTTCTGAACAATTTTTCAAAAATGCTTAGTCCGAATTTTAAAGGCGACAATTAACCAGTCCAATGTGTGCGTCTAAAGGTCGTCAATTGTGTACTTCTAATTGTCGGATACTGTTTTCAAAATAAAGTTCTCTTCCCGCTGATAAAAGAAATTCACCTATGAAAGTCAGTTAGTCAGATAATTGCTGAAATCATTTGATGATAAAAAAAGGCTGTTCTAGATGAACAGCCTTAAAATATTGTAATGGTGGTTGTCGATTATACATCCAGGTCTTTCTTGGCCAGGTAAAAATCGACCATTTCGTAATCGCTTTTTTCCCGTTCTTCCATATCAGCCACGGTTTTTGGCGGAGGAACGATCACTTTTTCTCCCGGTTTCCAGTCGAGTGGAAGTGCAACACCGTGCTTGTCTGAAACCTGCAGCGCTTTCAGTACGCGCAGAATTTCGTCCATGTTGCGCCCTACGTTCAACGGGTAGTACATGATCAGGCGTATCTTGCCGGTAGGATCAATAAAGAATACCGCGCGAACGGCTGCCGTTTCACTTTCGTTAGGCTGCAACATGCCGTACAGTTGGGAAACTTTCATGTCAATGTCCGCAATAATGGGGAAATCAAAAAGAACGCCGGTGTTCTTTTTTACGTTGTTCACCCAGGCTACGTGGGCATGAATACTGTCGATACTCAAACCGATGAGTTTACAGTTCAATGCGCGAAATTCATCGCCGCGAATTGCAAAACCACTCATTTCGGTTGTACACACAGGAGTAAAATCAGCCGGGTGTGAAAATAAAACCGTCCAACTGTCTTTAATAAATTCTGAAAACTGCATAGGTCCCCAGGTTGTGTTTGCTTTAAAGTCGGGTGCCATGTCGCCAATGCGTGGCATCTGCGTAACTTTCTGTTCTTCCATGATATTTTGATTTTTTTATGAATTAACTACCACAAATTTACGACATTTGGGTAAGAAATTATTGGAAAACCACAACCTTTTCAATCGTTAATTTTTATGCAGGTTTGGCAAAATCTATCGCAGCTGTTATCTAGTAATTTAAATTACATATGTTTGTTATATTGATTTGTTTTCTCAATTAGTGGTTTAAGAATAATGCTGTATTTAACTGGCCTTTTTTTGAGAATCGAAATGGGATAGTTAAAAATTGTCGAAACAGATAGGATATAGATCTCTGGTAATATTCTGATATCTTCAGTTCAATTAGGCAAACTGTAATTTGTGGTTTTGTTTCGTTAGATTTGGCTGAGTTTTAGAGAAATTTAATGCTTTTAAAGCCGCTCTTCGTTTAAACTAACAATCATTTGTTAATTGTTTTTGCAAAAATTAAGACAACTATTTGATTGTTTTCCAAAAAAGTATTTTCTTTGCACTCCGTTTTGAACGACGTGTTAGATTGAACATCAAGAAATTATAGTAAAAAAATGTCACGAGTTTGTCAAATAACCGGGAAGAGAGCAATGGTGGGAAACAACGTTTCACACTCGAAAAGAAGAACGAAAAGACGTTTTGACGTAAATCTCTTCAAAAAGAAATTTTACCTGCCCGATGAAGATCGCTGGGTACAGTTAACTGTTTCTGCTGCTGGTATGCGTACCATCAATAAAAAAGGATTGAAGGTTGCCCTTGCAGAAGCAAAGGAAAAAGGGTTTATCGAAAAAATTTAAAGATCTGAGAGATGGCAAAAAAAGGAAACAGAGTCCAGGTAATTCTGGAATGCACTGAGCATAAAGACAGTGGAATGCCCGGAACATCGCGGTATATAACCACCAAAAACAGGAAGAACACTCCGGATCGTATGGAATTAAAAAAATACAATCCGATCCTGAAAAAAGTAACCGTTCACAAAGAAATTAAATAAGCTTAAACATGGCAAAGAAAGCAGTAGCAACATTACAAAAAGGTGCCGGTAAAGGTTATTCCAAGGTGATCAAAATGGTGAAATCGGAAAAAACCGGTGCGTACACTTTTAAAGAAGAAGTTGTACCGAACGACGACGTTAAAACTTATTTCAATAAATAAGATAATATACTGTATAACAGGGAAAGCTTTCATATTGATGAAAGCTTTTTTTGTATCTGCAAGGTGCCGGGCAGTATTGATTTACGTCCTGAATTAAATCTTGTTAAGCAGCCCTTATCTTGTAGATTTGATTCGAAATAAAAATAGTATTTTAGCCTGCAAATCAAATAACTATGGCCTTATTCGGAAGTTGGAGCAAAAAGAAAAAAGAAAACCTCGACGAGGGACTTTCCAAAACCAAGGAAAGTGTTTTTAAGAAGCTGAGCCGCGCTGTTGTTGGGAAGTCGAAGGTAGATGATGAAGTTTTGGATAACCTGGAAGAGGTACTCATCACTTCCGATGTGGGCGTTGATACGACGCTCAAGATCATCGAACGCATTGAACAGCGTGTATCTCGCGATAAGTATATGGGGGTTGATGAACTCAATGGTATTCTGAAAGAGGAAATTGCTGCCTTGCTTGAAGAAAATAATTCGGGCGATGTTTCCGATTTTGATTTGCCTGAAACAGAAGGACCATACGTAATTATGGTGGTAGGTGTAAACGGTGTAGGAAAAACTACTACCATCGGTAAACTGGCCTACAATTTCAAACAAGCGGGTAAATCGGTGGTGCTTGGGGCTGCAGATACATTTCGTGCTGCTGCCATCGAACAACTCGAGATATGGGCGCAACGCGTCGATGTTCCGATCATCAAACAAAAAATGGGATCCGATCCGGCTTCGGTTGCCTACGATACACTGGCTTCGGCAGTTGCCAATAAAAATGATGTAGTGATCATTGATACAGCTGGGCGTTTGCACAACAAGATCAGCCTGATGAATGAGCTCTCGAAAATCAAAAAAGTGATGCAGAAACTCATTCCTGATGCACCACACGAGGTCCTTTTGATCCTTGATGGCTCCACCGGGCAGAATGCTTTTGAGCAGGCCAAACAATTTACCAAAGCCACTGAAGTGACAGCAATGGCACTTACCAAACTTGACGGTACGGCCAAAGGAGGAGTGGTGATCGGTATTTCCGACCAGTTCAAAATTCCGGTGAAATATATCGGTATTGGCGAAAAACTGGAGCACTTGCAGATCTTTCGTCGCCGTGAATTTGTTGAATCCCTCTTCTCCTGATTATGGCTAAGATTGACCGCGCCGAAATTCGATTACGCATAGAATCCGAAATTCTAAAAACCAGGAAACTGGTGGAAGAATACAGGGAACTAACAAAACCCGTTGAGCCGGAAAATGCAATCGGCCGTATTTCTAGAATGGACGCCATTCAGAATAAAAGCGTTACTGAAGCTGCCTTGCGTAAAACCAAAGAAAAACTCGACAAGCTGGAATTTGCACTCACCAAAGTTGATGATGATGATTTTGGCATCTGTTCGAATTGTAAGAAACCCATTCCGGTAGGCCGTTTGCTAATCATGCCACAATCGCGCACCTGCGTGGCGTGCTCGCAGTAAATTTTTAGTATCCTTTTTGATTTTTCCTTAACCCGCTATAACTTCTTATCTTTAAGAGGCTGAATAAACAGGTCTAAAATTGAAAAAATGTCGGCAAACGTATTGCGGGAGGTAGAAAAATATATGTCCGAGGCCCTGGGCGAGACGGTGCGCATAGAATCATCCACAAGCCTTGGCGGAGGATGTATTAACCATGCTTCGAAGCTGCAAACCACGGCTGGCAACTGGTTCATGAAATGGAATGCCAACTGTCCGGCAGACATGTTTGAACGTGAAGCAGAAGCAATGATCGAGTTAGGGAAAGCTGCAGGTAGCGAACTTCGGATTCCAGGAATACTCTGCCATAAATCGCCTGACAGCACACCCGGATTCCTGGTGATGGAGTATTTGCCTCCCGGTCGATCTTCGAATGACGATGAAAAGCTGGGCCGCGGTCTGGCTACCGTACATAGCTTTAAGAGCAATACTTTTGGTTTTTATCATGATAATTACTGCGGGGATACACCACAGCACAATCAACGGTCGACCGACTGGCTCACTTTTTTCCGTAATCAACGTTTGTCGTACCTGCTTAATTTGATTGAACGGGATCGAGGACTGTCTTCATCCGATCGAAAAGTGTACGATCGCTTATTGGATCGACTCCCCAAATTAATTCCAGGAGAATCAGAGCCGGTGCTTATTCATGGTGATCTCTGGTCGGGTAATTACATGCTTACAGCAGATGGCCCTGCTTTGATTGACCCTGCTGCCTATTATGCCGACCGGGAAATGGAATTCGCAATTGTAACCATGTTCGGAGGATTTTCTTCACGTTTTTTTGAAGCTTACAACGAGGCTTTTTCGTTGGCATCGGACTGGCAAAGCCGAAATAAACTCTACCAGCTATACCACATTCTGAATCATTATTACCTGTTTGGTGGTGGCTACGGGGCACAGGCGCTCTCGGTAGCCCGCAGCTATCTCTGAAATATTCACTAAAAGATGTCTCTATCGTTTGTTTCTTTCAACTGCTTTTTCGTAACTTGATTGTTCATGAAATTGAGATCGGGAAAATGATCAAGAACGAATTGTACGAAATACCTTATCGGTTTGAATTGTGTTATCAAAAAAACAAAGGCATAATTCTGCCTGAAGGAATACCTTATATTGGGATGGGCGCATCGTCTATTGCAACCACTGTGTTTCGATACCTTGGTATTGATCTCTATCCCGAAAAGGCAGCCGAATACTTCAATTACCTGGTAAAAAAACGCAAGGTTAATAATGGCGTACTCATCTCGCAATCGGGGCAAAGCTCTGAAACCCTTTGGTGTGCTGATTACTTTTCGTCTTTTATCGGAATTGTAAACGATGAAGACAGTCCGCTGGTCAAACACAAAAACTGTAGTAAACAGGTCTTGCTTTATTCCGGAGAAGAACAAAGCATCCCTTCAAAAACGTATCTCAATACTTTACTCGTACTTTACCTCGGATTTGGATTTGATCCCCGCGAGGTTATACAGGTGTATAAAACACGGATGTCGTATTTCGAGCAAGTGGGAACCGAATTGGGAGAGTTAATCAGGAAAAATAGTCGCGGTTGGCGAAAAAAATGCGTTTATGTATTAGGCAACGGACCCAATATAGCCACAGCCAAAGTTGCTGCGCTGGTGTTGAGCGAAGTGCTGAGGTCTCCTGTGCTTTCGATGTCTGCTTCGCAATACGACCACGGTTTTAAGGAGACTTCGAAAAATGCACTGGTCATTAGCATCACCCATGAGGGACCGGAACTGACCCGTACAAGGCAGTTGATGAAAACCATACGAAAAGCCGGTGCTGCGGTATTCGAACTGTCCGATCCGCTTGTGGATACGATCTACAGTCCGCTTGTTTTTCCCATGATCTTTTTCTTTGCCGCTCAGTACCTGTCTGACAGCCTGAAAGTAAAATCGATATTCGAAGTGGGGAACAAAATTACACGTGTGAATCGGAATACTGCAAAAGATAAGAAATAGCATGGTTTAGGGACCTGCAAATGTTTACTTTTAACATCAAAACCAAAGTTCGTATTTATGGTATCTCAAAAGGCTAAAGATATTAAGCCCTTTATAGTCATGGAAGTGCTGGAAAAAGCAGCAGAAATGGAAAGAAAGGGCATTGATGTTGTTCATCTTGAAGTTGGAGAGCCCGATTTTGACGTGCCAAAATGTGTGGCACATGCCGTTCAGAAAGCGTTTGACGAAGGCCGTACGCATTACACGCACAGTCTTGGTGATGTGGAATTACGTGAAGAAATAGCGCTGAAATACAAAAAAGAATACGGAGTTGAAGTTCTGCCGGACCAGATTCTGGTAACTTCTGGTAGTTCGCCGGCTATACTATTAACGTTGAGCGTATTGTGCGAGTCAGGAGATGAAGTTATTATTTCTGATCCAGGTTATGCCTGCTATGCCAATTTTATCCGGTTTATCGAAGCCAAAGCGGTAAAAATCCCGGTGTTCGAAGAAGATGGTTTTCAATACCGGCCTGAAATGATTCGACAAAAAATAACGGATCGAACCCGCGCCATTATTATCAACAGCCCGATGAATCCTACGGGAAACCTGTTGTCTCCCGAGGTAATGCAGGAACTGGCAACCCTGGCTATCCCTGTTTTGTCGGATGAGATATACCACGGCCTGGTATATGGGGGAAGGGCGCATTCCATTCTCGAATTCACAGAGAACGCTTTTGTGCTCAGCGGATTTTCAAAATTATATGCGATGACCGGTCTTCGGCTGGGTTATGTTATTGCTCCAAAACAGGTTGTACGCTACATGCAAAAAATCCAGCAAAACCTGTTTATCTGTGCCAGTTCCACCGCCCAAAGAGCCGGACTTGAAGCTTTGCGCTCGGCCGGAGAGGACATAGAAAAGATGCGGCAGACCTACGGCAAACGACGTGCTTATCTGATTTCTCGTTTAAAAGATCTGGGGTTTCGGATACAGGTTGAACCGACCGGTGCGTTTTATGTATTTGTTAATGTGAAACACCTCACCAGTGATAGCTATCAGTTGGCTTTCGACATTCTTGAGAAAGCACATGTCGGAGTAACTCCTGGAATCGATTTTGGTGAAAACGGGGAAGGATTTATTCGGTTCTCCTATGCCAATTCTATCGAAAACATAGCAAAAGGAATGGACAGGCTGGGGGATTATCTGGAACAGCATTATTCTTCGTCGTTTGTTTCAGCTCATTCGTAGATAAGATTTGGTCTTTCATCGAACTAATTAATAAACAGGTTAAATAGAAGGGTAGAAAGTGTAACAGGGATTTATTTCTGTCGTCATATACTTGTGTAAAACGAAAACAGAAACATTTTTTTAAACCTTAAAAATTAAAGTCATGAAAAAGGTAAATTATTTAGCCCTTCTCCTTGTCGTATTCTTTTTATCCGCTAGTCTGGCAAATGCCACAGGCGTTCGTAACGCCCTAAATTCTTATGAAATAGTTCCGGTATCAGACTTGCACATGGGCAAGCAGGTAAAAGCCATTTGGACGATCAGTTACAGCCAGAATGAAGTGCCAGTAACAGTAGTAAAACGTCATACACTGGAAGGAACCGAATATGTTGTTCAATCGGAATATTTTGCAGTTAGTTACCAGTGTAATGCGGATGGATTTGGCGCAAAAGAAACCCGCAAAGCTTGGACTGATGTTCCGAAAAGAATTAACCGTGCGGTGTTAAATCAGGATGAACTGAAGAACCAACGTATTCTGACGCTCAATGAAGTGAATGATGAAACGGCACTGGGATTAATTGCCAGTTATTTACCCGATCTTATCAACGACGGATACACACATGTATTAAATTAGACGAAACTGAAAAAGAAACAGAAACCGCGATATTTCGCGGTTTTTTTATGCGCTGAAATAACCTATTACTTTGAAATTACGGGTTTGGCGCACAAACGTTCAGCGCTTGAAATTTCAATGAAAGAAGCTCCTGCATCTTCACCAAAACGTCCACCTATATAGATTACCAGGTCTTTCAATTGAATAACGCCAGCTTCAACCAGTTCCTGGATGGCCGCTTTCTGGATCTTCATTTTATTCTTTTTCACTTCCAGGTAATACGGATGAATACCAAATGACAGAGCCATTTCGCGAACCACACGGCGTGAGTGGCACATCACAAAAACTGGGTAAAATGATCGGTGGGCAGCCAGGTAACGGCCCGTTTTCCCGGTGGTACTTGATGTTACGATGGCGTCGGGTTTTAATTCACGAGCAGCACGGATAGCCGAATGTGCCAGATAAGCCGGAATATCGGTTTTCAGCGGGATCATCAGTTCACGACGGTCGCGGTCGGGTTCCACTTTTTCAGCGATATTGTGCATGGTTTTTACCGCCTCGATAGGATATTTGCCGTAAGCTGTTTCGCCGCTGAGCATAATCGCGTCGGTGCCCATGTAAATGGCACTTGCCACATCGCTCACTTCGGCACGGGTAGGGCGTGGGTGCTCGATCATACTATGCAACATTTGCGTAGCAATAATCACCGGCTTTTGACGAACCATAGCTTTCCGCACCAGGTTTCGCTGAACAGGTGGGATACTTTCTTCCGGTAACTCGATTCCCAGGTCACCCCTGGCGACCATTATCCCGTGCGCATAGTCGAGAATTTCTTCGATGTTCTTCACACCTTCCATATTCTCGATCTTGGCTATGATCTTGATCTTACTATTATGTTCATCGAGTATCCTTTGCACCTCCTGTATATCGAAACGATTCCGTACAAATGAGTGAGCGATAAAATCAAGGTCATTTTCAATGGCAAATTTAATGAACTCAACGTCCTTTTCGGAAAGCGAGGGAAGTTTGATCTCCACACCCGGTATATTTATACTCTTTCGTTTTTTTACAACTCCCGAATTTTCAACCTTGCACAATAAGTATTGAAAATGTTTTTCTTTCACTTCAAAACCAATATCACCGTCATCAACCAAAATTTTGTTACCAACTCTTAAATCGTTGACAAATCCTTTGTAATTCACACATATGTTTTTAACGTTATCCAGTACCCCGGTTGTGTATGATAGTGTAACTAATTCACCTTCTGTAACTTCCGTATCGGAAAGGGTTTGGCAGGTTCTTATTTCCGGACCTTTGGTATCTACCAGAATGGCAATTTTTTCAGATACCTTCCGGATATTATTCACCATCATTTTTGCCGTTTCAAGTGTTATATGCGCTGTGTTTAAACGGGCTACGTTCATGCCTGCTTCATGCAATGACTGTAAGAAATCAACGTCGCATTTCTGATCAGATATTGTTGCTACAATTTTAGTTTGTCTCATGCTACAAAATTTAAGGCTGCAAAAGTATAATAAAAGCCGTTTTTGAGGTTAAATTAGTCGTAATATGAAATTAATTTTAATGCAAATGGTTATCAGACTAATTTACAAAACTTTTTACTGCCAGGCTATACGATTGCAAACCGAATCCCATGATGCATCCTTTGCAAACCGGACCGATCAGCGATTTATGTCTGAAATCTTCCCTCGTCAGGGTATTTGAAATGTGAACTTCGACCACAGGGGTTTTTATCCCTGCAATGGCATCACGGATGGCAACTGAAGTATGTGTATAAGCTCCCGCATTAATAATAATCCCTTCATAGCTAAAGCCAAATTCATGCAGTTTGTTCACAAGCTCTCCCTCGACGTTCGACTGATAATACGTAAATTCCACTTCCGGATAATCCTTTTTTAACCGTTCAAAATAATCTTCGAAGCGTTCCGAACCGTAAACCGTTTGCTCTCTCAATCCAAGAAGATTTAAATTGGGACCATTGATTATCAATATTTTCATCAGAATATTTTTATATAATATAATAATATTTTAGTAACTTTATGGTAAACTGAACGTATCTCTGACAGTGCAGATGTTTAATACCGTACAAATTATGACAAGAACAGGGACTTAAACAGACAATAAAAATAACTTAATTTGGTAGATTATGAAATGGGAGGAGAGTAAAAAAGGCTATGAGAATTATCTGAAACTGGAGAAATCTTTGTCGCAAAATTCGATAGCAGCTTACATTAACGACATTAATAAACTGGCCGATTTTCTGAATCAAGAATACAAGGGTGTGGCACCTGAAAAGGTGAAACTGAACCATTTAAAGGCCTTCGTAGAATGGTTGAACGAAAAAGGGGTTAGCCCGCGCACGCAGGCAAGGACAATATCTGGGATTAAATCCTTTTATAAATATCTCCTTATCGAGGAAAAGGTCAGTAACGATCCGACGGCCTTGCTGGAATCGCCTAAAATTGGTCGAAAGTTGCCCGATATCCTTTCGATGGAAGAAATTGATAAGTTGATCAATGCAATTGACCTCAACAAACCGGAAGGACAGCGCAACAAGGCCATGCTCGAAACTTTATACAGTTGCGGACTCCGGGTCTCCGAACTGGTCAACCTGAAAATTACAAACCTGTTTTTCGAACAGGGATACATCAAGGTAGAAGGAAAAGGCGAAAAGGAACGTTTGGTTCCGGCGAGTCCAAGTGCCATCGAAGAAATCAACAAGTACCTGAATACCTATCGCAAAAAACTACGAATTAGCAAAGACAGCGAGAATATCTTGTTCCTTAACAGGAGGGGTAGAAAATTGAGCAGGGTAATGATTTTTACGATTATAAAGAACCTCGCTGAGAAAATAGGGATGGATAAAAAGATCAGCCCACACACTTTCAGGCATTCATTCGCCACACATCTTATAAATGGCGGTGCCGACCTTCGGGCCGTTCAGGAAATGCTGGGGCACGAATCCATTCTTACTACAGAAATTTATACACATCTCGACAGGGATTACCTGCGGGATACCATTAAGCAGTTTCATCCAAGATCATAAGTAAAAAACATAGTTATTCGAATGGTGCAGAACATGTTTTTGCACCATTTTTCTTGAATTTAATACCTTTTTGTATTAATTTTCAGCAGATTATAAATGTTAACAATGGGTTTAAATAACGATGTAACCCGACGATTCATTTAAAGTCGTCATGTGGGTTGGAAAAAAAAGTTATTTTTGTTAACCGATTTTACAATTCACGAATTTAATTTACAAAAAGTTAATTATTAGGTAGTTATGAAAAAACTGGATTTAAGCAGTTACGGTATCTCCGATGTGGAGGAAATCGTACACAATCCATCGTACGAGCAGTTGTTTGAAGAGGAAATGAATCCTGATCTGGAAGGATATGAAAAAGGACAACTAACCGAACTTGACGCTGTTAACGTAATGACCGGTATATTTACAGGACGTTCTCCAAAAGATAAATTCATTGTTGACAATAAAGCATCGCAGGACATTTGGTGGACAACGCCCGGATCGCCAAACGACAACAAAAAAGTTTCGGAAGATGCATGGTCATATTTAAAAGAAAATACCGCCAAACAACTTTCGGGTAAACGTCTTTTTGTGATGGACACTTTTTTGGGTGCCAACGAAAATAGTCGGCTGAAAGTTCGTTTCATTATGGAAGTGGCCTGGCAGGCGCATTTCGTGAAAAACATGTTTATCCGACCTACGGAAAAAGAACTGGAGAACTACGGAGAGCCTGATTTCGTGGTGTTGAATGCTTCTAAAACTACAAACGACAGGTGGAAGGAATTTGGAATGAATTCGGAAGTTTACACTGTTTTCAACTTGCGCGAAAAAATGCAGGTGATTGGTGGTTCGTGGTATGGTGGCGAAATGAAAAAAGGAATGTTTGCCATGATGAACTACTACCTGCCAAAAGCTGGAATGGCATCGATGCATTGTTCAGCAAATGTTGGAAAAGAAGGCGACGTAGCAATTTTCTTCGGTCTTTCTGGGACAGGAAAAACAACACTTTCAACCGATCCTAACCGCCAGTTGATCGGAGATGATGAACATGGATGGGACGATGATGGTATCTTCAACTTTGAAGGTGGTTGTTACGCCAAGACCATAAATCTTGACAAAGAAGCAGAACCGGAAATTTACAGTGCCATCAAACGCAATGCCTTACTGGAAAACGTAACCGTTGACGTAAATGGTAAGATTGACTTCAATGATGGATCGGTGACACAGAACACGCGGGTATCCTATCCGATCTATCACATCGAAAATATTGTGAAACCGGTTTCCAAGGCCGGTCACGCCAAAAAAGTTATTTTCCTGACTGCCGACGCCTTTGGAGTACTTCCTCCGGTTGCCAAACTTACACCGGATCAAACGAAATATCATTTTCTCTCAGGTTTTACTGCAAAACTGGCTGGTACCGAGCGTGGAGTAACAACTCCTCAGCCAACATTTTCCGCTTGTTTTGGCGCTGCTTTCCTGTCTTTACACCCAACAAAGTACGGTGAAGAACTGGTCAAGAAGATGGAAGAACACGATGCCGAAGCCTACCTTGTTAACACCGGTTGGAACGGAACCGGAAAACGTATTTCCATAAAAGATACCCGTGGAATAATTACGGCAATTCTGGATGGATCAATTGAAGGTGCACCGACCAAAAATCTGCCGATATTCAACCTGGAAATTCCAACAGAATTACAAGGTGTTGATGCCGGCATACTTGACCCACGTGATACCTATGCCAATACTGGCGAGTGGAAAACCAGGGCAAAAGACCTGGCTGGCCGTTTTATTAAAAATTTCGAGAAATACACCGATAATGAAGAAGGAAAAGCATTGGTTGCTGCTGGTCCGCAGCTTGATTAATAACTACATGTAATTTACATACAGAACCTTCCGTTACTAAGCGGAAGGTTTTTTAAGCCAGTATATCCCGAAGCGTTGACTCGATGTCGGGGAATTTGAAGCTGAAACCGGATGCGATCAGTGCAGCGGGTTTTGTCTGCGGACTGTCAGTCAGCGTTTCGCTTGCCTCGCCATACAACAATTTAAGTACAATTTTTGGAACCGGTAGCACTGCCGGGCGCTTCAGTATTTTTGCAAAACAAGTCGTGAACTCTGAATTTGTGATGTTTAGGGGAGCCGTCAGATTATAGAGGCCTGATTGTTTTTCGTTTTGGATAGCCCAGATAAAAGCTTTTACAACATCGCGCTCATGAATAAAGGGGAAGGGTTGATTGCCGGAAGCCACTTTCCCACCTAAACCAAGTTGAAAAGGAAGCAGCAGCTTTTTAATGATCATCGATTTTTCCCCCAGAACAGGTGCAATTCTGAAAACCTGGGTTGAAATGGATTTAGGAAGTTGTTGCAAGGGCTTTTCCCAGTCTTTAACTACTTTACCCATGAACCCGGTATCAAAATCGGTACTCGACTCGTCGTGCAATTTGCCGGCATTGTAGATCCCAATGGCTGAACCTGCCAAAAATTGAGAGGGTCGTTCCTTTTCGCTTAAGAGGTTGATCGCTTTTACCAGGTTAGTTGTCGTGATCACCCGGCTGTCGTAGATAAGCGCTTTATTTTTTTTGGTCCAGCGTCTGAGAATATTGGCACCAGCCAGATTAACAATTAAATCGCAATTACGTATTTCATTTGCGAGCATTTTTACATTTCCATACAATAATTGTCTTGGGATACCCCTTACTTCGTATCCCATATTCTTGAGTTCTTCAGAAATCAGTGTTCCCAAATACCCGTTTATGCCTGTGATTTTTACTTGTTTCATAAAAGATTAAACGTTTTAAAAGCCAGTTTAACTTTAACAAAAACTTTCGCTTTTTAGTTCTCAAAAAATTATTGTGGGAGTTGCGTAATTGTTACTTTTACGCTTTTGTATGAGCAGCAGCAAGAACATATGGGTTCGTTTTCATAGGTGGCGTTTAAGAAATCTGAGCGAACGTGGTTTTTTAACCCTCCTGAGTATCGTTGTCGGTATTCTTTCGGGAATAGCAGCTGTTATTATTAAAAATACCGTTCGGCTTACACAACAGGCTGTAAATACACTCATATCGAACGAAGTTCACAATTACATTTATTTTGCACTGCCCATTCTTGGAATCTTATTGGTAATACTTGTAGTGAAATATGTTGTTCGAAGCGAAGTACGTCACGGAATTCCTACGGTACTGTACAGCATTTCGATGCGGAAGGGAAGAATCCGTTCACATAACCTGTATTCGTCGGTAATTACAAGTTCGTTGACGGTTGGTTTTGGTGGATCGGTGGGACTTGAAGGACCAACTGTAGCAACCGGAACAGCCTGGGGATCCTGGTTGGCTAAGGTTTTTCGCTTGAATTACAAAAATACCATACTCATGCTGGCCAGTGCATGCGCAGGAGCTATGGCAGCCATTTTTAAAGCGCCCATCGCAGCCATTGTATTTGCGGTGGAAGTGATCATGATCGACCTGACGGTTTTCTCGCTGGTTCCGCTATTGCTTTCATCGGCAACGGCGGTGGTAACATCCTATTTTTTTCTGGGACAGGATGTGCTGTATCCATTTAAGGTTGTTCAATCATTCGTTTTGGCCGATTTGCCCTATTATATTCTTCTGGGAATTCTAACTGGTTTTATTTCGGTGTATTACACCAAAATGTACCTCTTTTTCAACGATATATTCGAGAAAATCAAAAGTAAACGAATGCGCCTGCTGGTTGGCGGTGGTGGATTGGGAATTCTGATCTTTTTGTTTCCGTCGTTATATGGTGAAGGCTACGAAGCTATTAATGAGTGTCTGGCAGGTAACCTCGATTATCTTTTTCACGAAAGCTTGTTTTATTCTTTACAGGATGAATTATGGGCAGCCATGATATTGTTGGCAGCAGTTATTTTGCTGAAAATTGTGGCTACCTCGCTTACATTCGGAGCGGGTGGTGTTGGTGGAATTTTTGCGCCAACACTTTTTATGGGCGTAAATACCGGAATGCTGTTCGCACAATTGATTAACCGTCTTGGTTTTCGTGAAATCAGTCCGAATAATTTTGCCTTAATCGGAATGGCTGGTTTGATTGCGGGTGTGCTACATGCGCCTTTAACTGGTATCTTTCTGATTGCAGATATTTCGGGTGGATACCAGTTGTTTGTGCCACTAATGGTTACAGCAACATTTTCGTACCTGATTGTCCGGGCTTTTACACCCAACTCGGTATATCATATACAGTTGGCCCAGCGCAAGGAACTGCTTACTCACGATAAGGATGCCAATGTTTTGCAAATGATGGATGTACGGGAAATGATCGAAACTGATTTTGAGGTTTTACCTCCTGAAGCCACGCTTCGCGATCTCACCAAAGCCATTTCTCGTGCCCATCGTGATCTGTTCCCGGTGGTAGATAAGGACGGTGAAATGGCAGGAATGGTCAAGATGGACGATATTCGGGGCATGATCTTCGATCATGATCTTTACGATAAAGTGAAGATTAGTGAATTAATGTATATGCCTAAATACTATATTGACCCGAATGACAGCATGGAAATAGTAGCCAATAAGTTTGAATCTTCGGGTCGCTATAACCTGGCTGTTATTGAAAATGGCAAATACCTCGGTTTTATATCGCGAGCCCGTGTTTTTACACGATATAGAAAAGAAATAATAAGTGTTTCGCATGTCTAGAGCTTATAAAATTAAAAGAATGCTAAACAGGTTGATTGCCTGGCGGATTGCTACAATCAGCGAACGTAATTTTATATATCTGCTCAGCTTCATTGTGGGGATTCTTAGCGGTGTTGCTGCGCTGCTTCTCAAACATCTTATTCACTTTATCGGGGAGGAACTGATTCATTATATAACTCTTGAGGGATTTAATTACCTGTATCTTTTGTATCCTTTTATTGGAATACTGCTTACGGTACTTTTTGTGCGCTACCTTATCAAGGACGACATCGGGCACGGAGTTTCCAAAATTCTTTATGCCATATCCAGAAAAAGCAGTAAACTGAAACCACATAAAACCTATTCTTCCATGGTGGGTAGTTCGCTTACCATTGGTTTTGGAGGATCGGTAGGAGCAGAGGCCCCGATCGTGTTGACCGGTGCTTCCATTGGTTCGAACCTCGCACGTTTGTTCAAATTGCAATACAAGTATGTAACGCTAATGGTGGGTTGCGGGGCCGCCGGAGCCATAGCCGGTATTTTTAATGCCCCGATAGCCGGCATCGTTTTTACACTTGAAGTGTTGATGCTGGATTTGACCATGGCTTACCTGATACCTTTGCTGATATCAGCAGTTTCGGCGACTGTGCTATCGTACTTTTTCATGGGCGACGATGTTTTGCTTCGATTTACACAAGTTGAGCATTTTCAGATCAGTACATTTTGGATTTATATTTTGCTCGGTATTTTTACAGGGCTTGTAGGTTTTTATTTTACCAGAACCACCATGTTCCTGGAAAGCAAGCTGGATGGTATAAAAAACTGGTTTGCACGGCTTACTGTGGGCTCGATAATGCTCGGAGCATTGATTTTTTTGTTTCCGCCGCTATGGGGAGAAGGTTACGACAGTATCGAGTCTATTTTTGAACATAAAAGTGCTGAGTTGTTCCAGAATTCTTTATTTCAGCCCTGGCAGGATAATGCGTATGTAATCTTACTGGTACTGGCTGGAATTTTATTGCTCAAAGTGGTAGCCATGTCGGCCACAACAGGAGCCGGTGGAAATGGCGGAATTTTTGCACCAACCCTTTTTTCCGGTGCTTTTGCCGGCTATTTTATGGTAAAATTTCTGAATACGTTTTTTAATCTTGGCGTTGCTGAAAATAATTTTGCTTTGGCCGGTATGGCCGGAATGATGGCAGCGGTAATGCATGCACCGCTTACCGGTATTTTTCTAACAGCAGAAATTACGGGTGGTTACGGTATGTTTATCCCTTTACTCATCACGTCAACTGTTGCTTATGTAACGATAATGGCTTTCGAGCCACATTCTATATATACCAAACGACTGGCTTTAAGCGGCCAGTTGATCACACATCACAAAGATAAGGCGGTATTGCGGTCAATGGAGGTTAAGAAGCTTATAGAGACTGATTTTGAGATACTTTCGCCCGATGCAACTTTACGGGATCTGGTAAAAGCAATTTCAAGATCTAACAGGAACCTGTTCCCAATCGTCGATAAAGAAGGTTATCTGAAAGGCATGATTAAACTTTCAAAAGTAAAACAGTTGATATTTGAACCTGAACTCTATGACGAGGTGTTGCTCAAAGACCTGATGTTTATGCCGGAATATTATATATCTTCTACCGACACGATGGAAACGGTGGCTGAGAAGTTCGAAACATCAAATCGATACAACCTTGCCGTTATTGATGATGGCAAGTACCTTGGTTTTATCTCGCGTGCCGTAGTCTTCTCGAAATACCGTAAAACACTTGAATATTTTTCACACGATTAAGAAAAATGTCATGATCAACCGACGCTCCTTTATTGCTAAAAGTTCCTTGTTGATAGGAGGAACAGCCTTTTCTAAAAATCTGCTTGCAGGATCAGTTAATATCCCGGCTGGAGACCTGCCAATGGTAATTTCGACCTGGAATCATGGTTCGCCGGCAAACGAAGCCGCCTGGAAAGTACTGGCAAAAGGCGGACATTCGCTCGATGCCGTTGAAGCCGGCGTGCGTGTACCCGAGGGAGATCCAAATGTTATTACGGTTGGGAAAGGAGGTATACCGGACGCAAGTGGCAAAGTCACCCTCGATGCTTGCATTATGGATGAGAAAGGACGTGCAGGTAGTGTAACTTACCTTCAGCATATCGTACATCCGGTTTCAGTAGCCCGACTTGTTATGGAAAAAACGCCTCATGTAATGCTCAGTGGAAAAGGCGCCCTGAAATTTGCGCTCGACAATGGTTTTGAGAAGGAAAAACTGCTCACAAAAAAGCGCAGGGAGGAGTGGAAAAAGTGGAAAAAAGAGCATAAAAAGTTCAGTAATAAAATCAATATCGAGAATATAACCGAAGACAATCACGACACGATTGGAATGTTGGCCCTTGATGCAGAAGGCCGTATTTCGGGAGCCTGCACTACCAGCGGAATGGGTTATAAAATGCCCGGCAGGGTGGGTGATTCACCGATTATCGGTGCCGGATTGTTTGTGGATGGAGAAGTTGGCGGAGCGACCGCAACGGGTTCAGGCGAACTGGTGATGAAAACTGTTGGCTCTTTTCTGGTGGTGGAATTGATGCGTAACGGAATGTCTCCTTCGCAAGCCTGTGAAGAAGCCGTTAAACGCATTGCAAAAAAAATACCTGATTACGAAAATCATCAGATTGGTTACATTGCGCTAAACACCAAAGGTGAATATGGTTCCTACTGTATTCAGCCGGGATTTAATTTTGCGCTGAAAACAGCCGATCGCACCGAATTGATCGACGCTGAAGCCTGGTTGAAGAAATTATAAAAGTGACGGATACATCACAAAAAAAGGTGCTTCCTACGAAACACCTTTTCTCCCATTACGAGTAATTTTTTACCATCTTTCTTCGCGGTTCCTGTCGTAACCACCGCCGCCACCGCGTCGGTCGCCTCCTCGATTGTAACCGCCCCGACGGTCGCCACCACGGTTATAACCGCCACCACGATTGTATCCGCCTCCGCCTCCAAAATCACGTCTCGGACGTTGTTCGCGAGGAGGATTGGCTTCTTTTACAACAATTTGGTTTCCTTCAACTTCTGTGTCGTTCAATCCGGCAATTGCCGCATTGGCTTCTTCTTCGTTAGGCATTTCAACAAAACCGTAACCTTTCGAGTTGCCGGTTTCACGGTCCATAATAACTTTGGCTGATGTTACTTCACCAAAAACAGAGAAAAGTTCGTTTAAGTTATCTCCTGTGATTGAGGAGTTTAACTTTGCAACAAATAAATTCATACAATAAAAAGAAATTAAATTAAAATGAAAATTTGAGTGCTGTAGCACTGTAAAATAATGTTTAAGTAGAACGATTAGAAATTAAGACGGTGATCACAACCGTTTGAAAGTGAAGTTCGTATTAAAATCTATATACAAATTAAAGCCATATTTTTCAGAAAAGCACAACGAGTTACCAACTTTTTTTAAAAAAAAGACCTTCCCGGAGGAAGGCCTTTGTAAGGTGAGATTTAAGTATTTAGTGTTCCAAATATGGAACGGTTCTCTATTAGCTTAACACAAAGCTAAAATAATTTTGTCGGTCAGGCATCATTTGGCGAAGAAATGATCTTTTTGTTTTTAAGGATATTGATAACAGCATCCACAATCTGATCGTCCTCCAGCGAGGCATAATTGAAGATCACGTCAAAATCGTTGTTCTCTGCTTTTCTACCAATGATCTTTTCAATAAACGAATCGCGTTTCTCGTCGGCTTTCATGATGTATTCTTCGGCTTCGGCCCAGCTAAGGTCTTTAAGCTGCATTACGCGGTGAACACGCCAATCGGTTGGCGCCTCAAGCCTGATATTCAGCTTATTCGGAACCTCTCGGAGAATTACTCCTGCTGATCTTCCTACAATAATCGTTCGCCCCTGGTTCGCCAAACGGCAGATAATTCCTTTCAAAGTCTGGATCAGGTTTTCATCCGAAATATCGTAGATCGTTTCATCTGAAAAAGCCCTTTCTACCTCTTTTAAAAACCGAACAGCTTCTTCAGCGTCTTCGTATTCGCCCGATTTAACTTCTTCGATCATTTCGTCTACAACATCCGAAAAAACAGTTTTATCGACCCATTTCCACTCAGCATCGGTTTTGGTTTCTGACATGTAGCTGTAGCCCGTGAGAATTTTTGAAAGCTTAATGGCAATGCGCTGTGCCGAACATCCGGCTTGTCGTGAAATGGTCAGAAAAGGACCCGGAAAATCACCGGTCTCGAGATTTACGCATTTGAGATTTTTGAGGTAGCTGTTGATAAATTTCTCCATAGTTTGCTTTCCCATTTCAGGTTTATTTCATTCGAATTTACAATCATTTCTTATTTAATGATACCAAATGTGTTATACAATAGCCTATTCACGAGATGTTATTCAGCAAGTTTTATGACTATCCTTTATTTCATTACATTTACGGGAAATCAAAAAAAATATGAAAGATCCCATAAAAACAGCTTTGGCTTCGTTTGGAATGTCGGGCAAGGTGTTTCACGGACCGCTGTTAAAAGTTAACAATGGATTCGAGGTTGTGGCCGTCCTCGAACGGAGCAAAGAGCTTTCAAAAGTCTTGTTTCCCGAAGCTTCGATTGTACGATCGTATGATGCGATCCTGAATGATCGAAATATGGAGTTGGTAATTGTTAACACGCCCGATAAACTGCACTACGAAATGACAAAAGCTGCCATTGAAGCGGGCAAACATGTAGTGGTGGAAAAACCGGTTACACTGAAAAGTGATGAAGCTTTTGAACTCTGCGAGTTGGCCGGTAAGAAAGGGGTGGTTTTTACCGTATTTCAGAACCGTCGGTGGGATAACGATTTCAGAACCGTTCATCAGGTTGTGAATGACGCAAAATTTGGTCGTCTGATTGAATTCGAATCACATTTTGATCGATACCGTACCTATATTACCCCAAATACCTGGAAGGAAGAGGGAGACGAATATGCGGGAGTTTTGTACAACCTGGGGTCACACATGGTCGATCAGGCTTATGTATTGTTTGGTCAACCGAAAGCGGTTACCGCCCATTTAAGAATCGTTCGGAAGAATGGCAAAGTGACGGATTATTACGACATCCGGCTGGAATACGATGGATTCGCAGCTCTGCTGAAATGTTCATACCTGGTGAAAGATCCGGGGCCGCGATACACGATTCATGGCGAATACGGAACATTTTACAAATACGGCATCGATCCGCAGGAAGAAATGCTTAAAGCCGGTCATTTGCCTGCCGGAGAAAACTGGGGCAGGGAAGAACCAGAAAACTGGGGTACCCTGGTTTACGAAGAAAATGGAGAAGAGGTAGAGGAATTAGTGGAAACGCTACCTGGCAATTACAATATTTTCTATGAAAATGTTTTTGATGCTATCAGGAATAAGGTCGGTTTGCTGGTTAAACCAGAAGAATCAGCCCAGGTTTTAAAAATCCTTGAAGCGTGTCTGTTAAGTAACCGCGAAAAACGAACGATTTTCTTATAGATGAAGGTGCAATGGTTAACCGTTCATCTCTTTCAAAGCTGATTCGACCCTTGTAATGTAATTGTCGATCTGGTCAGTGGTTTCAAATCCGACGATCATCATATCAACACTGCCAAGTCCAAGCACAAAACGCAATGAATTGTCGATTTTTTTGCTGTCGTTTCGCAACTGACCGTTTCCAACCAGCTTCATCCCGATCACGCCTTTTCCCGATTTGTGCAGTTGATTGATAACCTTTACCACTTCCTCCGGTTCAGGTTTATCCATTGCAATCCCGTAAGGATTTATACGTACGTGAATTACATCGACCCAGGGGCTTGCCAGTGCATCTTCCATGGCACTTAAGGAGTGAACCGAAACACCGTGTGCACGGATTATTCCTTTGGCTTTTAAATTCTCCAGGATGTCCATCTGCCGTTTTTGTGTCTCGGTCCATTTTTCGTCCACCATGCAGTGGATCTGCACCAAATCAAGATAGTCGGTATTCAATTCTTTTCGAAAACGATCTACCACTATGTTTGCATCGGGTCTTTCAGATTCAGGTATACCACCCGGCCGAACCCATATTTTTGAAGTGAGTGTTAGGCTTTCACGATCCATTTTTTTCAATGCCTCGGCCATGATCGGATGGGTGCCATAGGTGTCAGCGAGGTCAAAATTCCGGATGCCACGGTCGTACGCGTGTTCTATTACTTCCAGGCTCTTACCCATATCCTGTCGTGTCAGGAAACTGGATCTGTCGGTTGCATGAACACCGGTTCCCATTCCAATCAATGTTGTTTCGATGCCCGAGTTGCCCAATCTAACTTTCTGCAGCGGATCGGCTCCTAATCCCCTTGGATTAGTTTTGGCATGTAATGGGTGTGAAAATAACAGATGGGCGGTTCCCAATCCGAGTGCACCTAGAAAAGTACGGCGGTTCATTCTTCCTTTCGACATAGTGTTCAGTTTATCGTTTCATAATACTACTAACAGTTTAAAGGATTTTTGGTTGATAATGTCTTTTGAGCCAGGCTGCCAGCCCGTCCAGTCCGGGGAATAGTACACGTTCGGTAATGTTTGCCTGGTCAAGCTTATCACGAATCTCCCATTTGAGTTCAGCCGGAATAATAATGCGCCGGTAAACTTCGGGGTGTTTTACCAGCCAGTTGTCCAATATTGAAATGGGACTGCTCATTAACGAGAAAAGTCCGAACTGGTTGACAATGCGATCATCGAGCGAAGGTGGCTCAAAAAACAAAACGTGCCCCTGGCCAACCGCCGCATCAAGTTGATGAACAGTTGGGAAGCCCGACTCCAGCATCTCAACGGTAAATGCATTGCATTTTTCCTGGTCGAGCAGAATGTTCAGCGGTTCTGGTACCAGTGTATTTACTTTCACAAAATCCACCTGCCAGATCACCCCGTCGATGTTGTATTTCTCGGTATTGGCGGTGGCAAAATGCATGGCCACAAAAGGCGAGTAGGTCCAGTCGAGCAGTCGGGTAGGTAATCCATGGTGTTGTGCCAGCACCAGTGAGCGTAGTTGTGTCCCGGTCTGGTTGCTTTCGGCCGTTCGCGCATATTTTCTGAAATTCCTTAGGATATGATATTCCAGTTCCGGGCGGTCGCCACAATTTCGTAGAAAACTATTCTCGAGCCGGTACTGGCAATCCGACAAACCCCGAAAAGCAAGGTCGCTGCGAAAGCGTCCCAGCGAAGGTTTCCATGAGTCGTGATAAACCTCGTCGACCAACTGGCTCCAACTTTCAATTCTTACATCGTTCGAAGTGATTTGGCAATTCATGGTTATGGCTGTTCTTCGTTTCCTGAAAGATAGAAAGAAAAAGGGAAATCAGACAGGCTGATTCCCCTTTAAGTGTATATATTTTTTTCGGTCAGATATGCTATTTGTATTGCAAGACCTCATCGGTGATTCCACCGCCCTGGACAGAATCTTTTTCGGGTTTTAGAGCTTCTGCCTCCTTGAAATCTATGGATTTTGAAGATTCACTATTTTCCGAGCCTTTGATGATCACTTTTGAAACAGCTGGAGTAGTTGATTTCACGAGGTCGATTTTGTGACTCAACTTTAATCCTAGCAGGTAAAAAATGGAGGAGATCAGAATAATTGCTTTCATAGCTGTTATTTCAAATCGTAAATTCATTACCAAATTATGTAAACGACTGTAAACGAAGAAATAATATCTGTGAACTTATCTGGAATATCTGCAAACAGCGCTAAATCGTCTGCAAAAAGTGTTGGCGACTACAAATAATAGTTGGTCGAAAAGAGACTACAAAGGTTGCAGTTTAGCCAGGTAATCGAAATGCGGACCCTGCTTGAGAAGACGGCACGAAAAACCAGCTTCTCTCGCTACCTGTTTTAATCGATTGAAATCGATAAATAACCAATCGAAAGTACTATTGTGCTCATTATACCGCATTTCATACTGCATCTCGCCATAGTATTTTGTACTGTTCAGATCGATCCAGACAGAACCGTCGTCCTCCTCAAAAAGATAGCTGATATCGGAAGAATCGATCAGAATCTGTCCTTTTATGTTGAGCAACGAAATCAGGTGCTGAAGTAACTTTTTCAGTCCTTCCAGTGTTCCTCCTATTCCCGTGCCATTCATCAGCAATAAAAGGGTATCATACTTCTTATTCGAATGCAGGAAAATGTCGCTGTGAATGATTTGTTTTAGACCACGTTTTCGCATCACATTCACAGCCAGTGTTGATCGTTCGAGTGCAGTAACGTCCAATCCTCTTTTCTGCAATACCAGCGAATGACAGCCTGCTGCTGCACCAATATCCAAAATCCTTCCACGGCAACGTTCCAGTGCAGCCCGTTCTATTTCCGGCATGTTTTTTTCTTCCCTGAAAAACCAAGAAACAGGTATGCACTCATCTTCCGTATAATTCGTGTTTACTTGAATATCATCGGCTTTTCCCTTGTAGAAATAATCGTAAATGGCAGCTCCAAACGGATCGTTCATATGTCTTATTTTCGGAAAGGCTTAAAGAGTAATGTTGCCAACCATGTAGGTTACGGCATTGCCGCCAATTTCTACACGATCGCCGAGGTGTTTGCAGTAGAGTATCCCGCCGCGCTTCGATACCTGTTTAGCGATCATTTCGGTTTTATTGAGTTGCCCGGCCCAGTATGGAATAAGCATGGTATGCGCCGATCCGGTAACAGGATCTTCGTCGATGCCGACTGCCGGTGCAAAAAAACGCGAAACAAAATCATATCTCTCTGATTTTGCGGTACAAATCACACCACGTTTTGTAGCTTCCATGATTTTCATGAAATTGGGTTTCAGGCTCAAAATATCTTCTTCTTTCTTGAAGACCAGCATCAAATCCTCGCGACCAATGAAGCACTTGTGCGGATGCACGTTAAAGGCAGTTTTTAAGATGGGTGGAATATATTTAGCTTCAACTTTTGAAACAGGGAAGTTCATAACCATGTGTCCGTTTGTTTTTTTTACGGTCAGCAATCCACTGCGCGATTCGTAGCGAATCTCATTACCCTGGTAATTCAAATTCTGAAATAAGACATGAGATGCAGCCAGGGTTGCATGACCACACAAGTCAACTTCGGCAAGAGGTGTAAACCAACGGATGCTGTAATTCGGTTCTGCCGGACAAAAAAAGGCAGTTTCTGAAAGATTGTTTTCCTGCGCAATCTTTTGCAGGGTCTCATCCAGGAGCCATTCCTCCAAAGGAACCACGGCTGCCGGGTTTCCTTCGAAAACCTTTTCTGCAAATGCGTCAACCTGGTAAATTGTAAGTTCCATATCTCTACTATTGTGTGTAAGCTAATCTTTGCATTGGGTGTATAAATATAATACTTTACGACATCCGAAGATTAGCGAATGCCCTGGAAATCTGAATATTTAATTGAATTTTATTTTTTACAAGATAAATGATCGGATGCTAACGAAATTAGGTAACCAGATCAAAATCTAACCGTAAGTTTCAGATTGAATTTTCTACCCGTAAGGTAGTTCGGTACAGCAAACTGGTCACCGTAGATACTCGAAACCCAGAAATACGAAATGGTGTTGTTGATGTCGAGCACATTGAAAACTTCCAGACTCAGCCACATGTCGGTTATGTAGCGCAGAGCACTGGATTTCGCCGGATTTGCGGGACTGATAAATACTTTAGAGAAACCAAGGTCGATGCGGCGATAAGCAGGCATCCGGAAAACGTCCTGGTAACGCTCGCCATTGGGAGGACCGGTGGGTAAACGCGATCCGTAAAAAGCCGACAACTGCATTCGGTAGGTTGGATTTCCCGGTAGGTAATCCTGAAAAAACAGGCTAAAATTCAAGGTTTGGTCAGTAGGACGGGGAATGTATCCGTGTCCGTCACCTTTAATGTCTTCTTCAGTTTGCAGCAAGGAGAGACTGGCCCACGATTGCAAACCGCTCACAAATTCACCATTGATCTTCATGTCGAGCCCCGTAGCATAACCCACTGCTTCCTGTTCTCCCAAATAACGAATTCTTACATTATCGATCTGGTAAGGGATCAAACGGTTCATGGACTTGTAATAGGCTTCAGTGGTAAACCTGAAGGGCCGGTCCCAGGCTGTGAAGATCAGGTCAGTGCCCCCAACAACCTGGTATGAGCGTTGTGCCCGGGCATTATAGTTAATGCTACCGTCACTGTTTTTCAACTCTTTAAAAAAGGGCGACTGATGGTACATTCCAGCTGATAAGCGAAAAGACATTTTCTTCTCCCACTCGGGGAAATAACTTAAAGTGGCCCTCGGACTGATCAGCAGTTCGTTGTTAAAATCCCAGTAATTAAAACGTACACCGCCAGTCAGGTAAAGGTCACCGGAATATAAAGGAACACTCCAGGTATCCTGAATGAAGCTGGTGATTCGGTTGGAACTGACACTATTTTTGGCATTCAACGAATGGTAAAGCAAAACCTGACTATCTGAAAAAGGAATGGAATAACCCGCCGAATCGCGGTAGATCCATTCATTCAGGCGGTCTTCAATTTGTTCACGTTGATACTTAATTCCCCAGTTTAAAAGGTGTTTTTCGGAGTTGTATGCTCCTTTGTGGTAAAAGCTGTAAACCCTGGCTTGCAGATAATTGCGTGCATGGTTTAAAAACGAACCCACACCGAGATTCAGCGTACTGTCGCCAAATTCATCGGAACCCAGGTTGCGTTCCAACTGATTTAAGTAATATTCGCCCAATATATCATAGGTTTCTTTCTCTTTGGTGTGATAGGCGGAAGCTATAAACTTCAGATTGAGGTTGCGGTTGGGATGGAAATTTAAGGTGAAAGCTCCAAGATAAGTTTGAAAATCATCCACTTCCTGACCGCTGAAATAAATCTTGGTCGCCAGCGGATTTTGCCAGGTTCCAAAGCTTGTTTCACGTGTCTCTGGTATGAATTTATACTTGTTTTGCGCAATGTTTCCAAGGAACGAAATATCAACTTTTTCAGAGAGTTGGTAGGAGATATAGGTCTGGATATCCAGAAAACGCGGGTCGTATTCGCCCTGTTCATCAAGACTGCCTAAAATATATTTATTGGTTTTGTAACGGATTCCTGTGATGTGTGACAATTTACCATTAAGCGAAACATCTTCGAAATGTGCCGTAGCCCCAAGTAAACTCATGGTTGCCGATCCTTTAAAATCACTGGGCTTCCGATATTTTATATCCAGAACTGACGACATTTTATCGCCGTATTTGGCGTTGAAACCACCCGCCGAAAAATCGACGGTGGAAACCATGTCTCCGTTGACGAAACTCAAACCTTCCTGCTGTCCGGCACGAATAAGAAACGGACGATATACTTCCACATCGTTAACGTAAACCAGGTTCTCATCAAAATTACCACCGCGTACCGTATACTGTGAACTTAACTCGTTATTTGACGATACGCCCGGCAGCGTTTTCAGCATGGTTTCGATAGCTCCTGAAGCATTGGGAATTGCACTTAAGATCTTCGGGTCGAGGCTGGTTAAACTTCCTCCGCTCCGGCGTTGTTCCCGCACGATGATCTCGGCCAGTTCAAGGTTTTGCTCCGGCATTTCAATATTTTTAATCACCGTTTCTTCGGCTTGTGCGTAAACCGAATCCTGGAACGTTTTGTAGCCCAATAGCGAAAAAACTACGGTTAATTGTTTACGGGCCGGAATTCGAAGCAAAAATTCACCGCGTGCATTGGTCGTGGTTCCCAGTGTGGGATATTCCTTCAGTACCACGTTTACCATGTCGAGCGGTACACCTTTAGTGTCTTTTAGTACACCTTTTAGGGTGGCATTATTGCTTTGTCCAAAACCAATCTGAACTACTAGCAGAAGAATAAATAAGGTGTAAAGTCGCTTCATTGGCGCAAAACTAACAAACCAGTTCTATAATCAACATTAGTTTGATTAATAAATTGTTGGAATTCGAAGAATTTTTAACCTGAAACCGCTACTTCGTAATTCCCGGCCATTCATCCGTACGGAAAGGATTAGCCGGAAGTTCCTCCAGGTTATAAAGGTTCAGGTCGTCAGGATTATTGGCCCAGCCGAAACGAACAGCTACCGGATCGGGCACAGCATAAGATTGTACTACCACGGTGTTTGAATTGATGATCTCGGCTTTTGCCCAGTGAAATTCCCGGTCTGCTCCGGCAATCGCAAAGGCTTTTACGTATCCGTATTTATCTTTAACAGCAAGCCCTGAGCCTGTTTCGGTGAAAGTAATATAAGCCTTTCCGTCCTTAAATTCAACCGATTCATACATCGGGCCGGTGTGTACAAGATCCATGTCGTAGGCCACTTTCAAAGCATTTAATGCCAATCGTTTGCCTACATCCTGTTTATTCCGCGGGTGAATATCATCGGCTTCACCGATATCGATGGCCGATGCCATTCCTGTATTTGGCAGTTCCAGCGTACTGGTTTGTGCTTCACGCAATTCGGCCCACTCGCTGTCGGACGGTTGACGATCGGGTTTCATGTAATTGGCCAGTTGTACAAACAAAAACGGAAAATCACCTTGTCCCCAATGGGTGCGCCAGTCCTCGATCATATTCGGGAAAATCCGGCGATACTGCATCGCACGGCTGGCATTCGATTCGCCCTGGTACCAGATTGCACCTTTTATCCCATAAGGTACGATCGGATTGATCATTCCGTTGTACAGCAAAGTAGGATAGGAGTTCGGTCCCATGTCAATATTCTGAAGCACGGCTTTGGCAATTTTAAACTTCCAGTCACCTGAAAGGTCGATCCGGTCCTGGCCGATGGCTACAAACTGATTTTTAGGATCGCCCCATAATCCGCCGCCACCGCCGGTATCGTCTACGCGCACAACGATCATGTTTTTACCCGGCTTTACCAGTTTTTTATCAATGGTATAAACCCTGTCCTCATCATAGGCATTGATTGTTTCACCAACTTCAAAACCATTCAGAAAAGTGATGTCGGAATCATCGATTTTACCCAGATGCAATTGAAGATTGGACTGTGTTTGTTCTTCTGTCAGGTTAATTTCTTTGCGGTACCAGGCAATTCCGTCAATATCAATATAGCCCTGTTCTTCCCACAAACCGGGAACATGAATGGAGTTCCACTCCTGGTCATTCAGGTTAGGTGCTGCCCAAACTGCTTCACCGTTTTGCAAACCGGTATCTTCGGTTGGGATTTCGCCGCCCAGTAATTGCCGGAGTTTCTGTTCTTTCTCTTTGCGGTAAGCTTCCAGATCCATTTGCTGCAATTCCTGTAACGGTTCTTTGAAATCGGGATCCTTTTGGATCGTTTCCGGACTGGTCCAAGTTTCCGCCACCGTGCCACCCCAGGAAGTGTGTATCAAACCGATCGGCACATCAAGTTTTTCCAGCAGGTTAAGCCCAAAGAAATAACCAACTGCCGAAAATGTTGGTGCAGTTTTCGGTGTACATTCCATCCACTGGCCACTTTCGAGATCGTCTTCCGGAAACTGGGCAACACGCTTTGGAACGGTAAACAATCGAATTTTGGGATAGTTGGCGGCAGCTACTTCCTCTGCACCATTTTTCGAATTAGCCAGCGGCCACTCCATGTTCGACTGCCCTGAACAAACCCATACTTCACCGATCATTACATTTTCGAAAGTAATGGTATTGCTTCCTTTTACTGTTAATGTGTAAGGACCGCCGTAATCCTGCGCAGGGAGTTTAACTTTCCATTTGCCATTTATGCCGACAGTTGTGCGAACGCTTAACTCGTTAAGTGAGACCGTTACTTCTTCGCTGCTGTCAGCCCAGCCCCAAACCGGAATTTCCATGCCTTGCTGCAGAACCATGTTAGAACTGAAGATTTTAGGTAGTTTTACTTCGGCATTTACACCAAACACAACTAAACAAAGTGCCGTAAAAAGAAGGTATATTTTTGTCTTCATTGGAAATAGGTTTATCTTTTTTCAAAGCTAATGATTTGAGGGAATAAAAAGAATTTTGCCGCTTAAAGTTTCCCGGATCGCTGAAAGTATTCCGTGATGGTTTCAATGTAATGATCGTAAGCCTCAATACCTTTTGAGGTGATGCTCAGGGTAGTTAGGGGATAATTATTCCGAAACGACTTTTTTACCTGAATGTAACCGGCTTCCTTTAGCTTTGAAATTTGAAAACTGAGGTTGCCTTTGGTCGTGTCGATATGTTCCAGCAAGTAAGAGAATTCGGCTGATTTCAAAGGCAACAGAATTGTCATTATCGATAATCGTACCTGAGAATGTAATAATGGATCCAGATCTTTAAACATGAACCGGCTTTTTACTTTGCAAATACATTATAATACCCGGGACTACAAAACAAATAAAATTGGCGATTGTGCGTACGAGGTATTGATCGGCCAAATCTAAACGAGAACAAAGTAATGCTGCGAGCCACATTACAACTCCACTGACAGATAGCAATTTGTATCTGTAAATTCCACCGGTCACGAATAGTGCAAATCCAATCAACACCATTTGCAATGGATGAAGCAGGGTAAAATTGACTTCTTGAAGAAAGCTTTTAGTAACAATAACATTCAAATTATGAGCGATAATTATTCCAATCCAAACAAACCGTGTAGAGATAGCCGTGTAAGAACGATACTTTGTTTTTCTAAAGAACAGATAGTACAAAGTGAAGCCAATCAAGAAAATGGCGGCTAGAATATTTAAAGTGTCCATAATATTTCTTTCCCACCAAACCACTATCCGGATGGATTTATAATACAGCATAAAAAAACCGATAGTGAAAGAAGTTCCCCATAAAATAAAAAGAATCCATTCTTCATATAAAGATTGCTTTGAAGTTGCTATTGCTGTTTTCAGTGTTTTAAGCAGTTCACTGTTGCTCATTTCATTGTCTGAGTCAGATGATTTCATGATCGTCAATTTGTTTATAAAGTTAAACTAGTTTGAAATACAAACCTAATTTTTTGAGAAATATTTTTTTCATAAACCATAACCTAGCAAACCCAGCGAATAGTTTTATCTTTGGTGTTTATTCACTAAACCGTTTAAATATGTCTGATTTCAAATACCAAAAACCATTTCCCATTTTAAAAGATGATACTGAATATCGATTATTGACCAGCGACTATGTGTCAACAATTGAGGTGGACGGTAGGAAAATTCTGAAGGTTGATCCGAAGGGACTGGAACAACTTGCAAGGGAAGCATTTACGGATGTTTCGTTTTATTTGCGTGCATCGCACCTCGAGAAGCTGGCTAAGATTCTGGAGGATCCGGAAGCAACTGATAACGACCGTTTTGTGGCGCATACCATGTTGATGAACCAGGCGGTTTCTGCCGAAGGGGAATTGCCTACATGCCAGGATACGGGAACGGCAATTGTGATTGGCAAAAAGGGGGAGAATGTTTATACAGGAACGAATGATGCAGAACATTTGTCAAGAGGAATTTATTCGACCTACAACGAAAAAAATCTTCGTTACTCGCAGGTCGTGCCATTTTCGATGTTCGAAGAAAAGAATACGGGAACGAACCTGCCGGCGCAAATCGATATTTATGCTGAAGAAGGAAACAAATATGAATTTCTGTTCATTACAAAAGGCGGTGGATCGGGCAATAAATCTTATTTGTATCAACAGACCAAGTCGCTGCTTACCGAAGAAAATCTCACCAAATTTGTAAAGGAGAAGATCATGGATCTGGGAACGTCAGCATGCCCGCCATATCACCTGGCACTGGTAATTGGGGGAACATCGGCTGAAGCTACCCTGGCAGCCGTTAAAAAAGCATCGGCAGGTTATTTTGATTATCTCCCCACCAAAGGTAACGAAGGTGGACAGGCATTCCGTGATTTGGAATGGGAGGAAAAAGTAACGAAGATCTGCCAGGAAAGTGGTGTAGGAGCGCAGTTTGGTGGTAAATATTTTGTACATGACGTACGTGTAATTCGTCTGCCACGACATGCCGCTTCCTGTCCGGTTGGACTGGGCGTGAGTTGCAGTGCAGACCGAAACATTAAGGCAAAAATTACGGAAGAAGGTATTTTCCTGGAGCAACTCGAAAAAAATCCCGCACGCTTCCTTCCTGAAAAAGCACCGGCTATGGAAAAAGCTGTGGATATTGATCTCGACAGGCCCATGGAAGAAGTCCTGAAGGAATTGTCGAAGTACCCGATCAAAACGCGTCTGAACTTGAGTGGCACACTGATCGTAGCCCGCGATATTGCACATGCACGTATCAAAAAAATGCTTGACGAAGGTCAACCAATGCCTGACTATTTCAAAAATCATCCAGTGTATTATGCCGGACCGGCGAAAACACCTAAAGGTATGGCCTCGGGAAGCTTTGGACCGACAACTGCAGGACGGATGGATCCATATGTAGATGAATTTCAGGAACACGGTGGCTCAATGATTATGCTCGCAAAAGGAAACCGATCGCAGGCCGTTACCGACGCCTGTAAAAAACACGGTGGTTTCTACCTGGGCTCCATCGGAGGTCCGGCAGCAATTTTGGCCAAAAACAGTATTAAATCGGTTGAAGTCATCGATTTCCCGGAATTGGGAATGGAAGCTGTTCGTAAAATTAAAGTGGAAAATTTCCCGGCCTTCATTATTGTCGACGACAAAGGGAACGACTTTTTTAAAGCCTTGTAAAAGAATAGTAAAAACCGTTCTTCATTTGGAGAGCGGTTTTTTGTTTAATACTTTTCCGCGCAAAACCGGAATGTCACAAAGTGTATTTATGCCAGTTCAATGACTGTTATTTCTGGCGGCATGCCGATTCTACCTGGGAAGCCGATGTATCCAAATCCGCGGTTAACATACAAAAACTGCTTTTGCTCCCTGTACAGTCCGCCCCAGCGCGGGTACTTGTATTGTACCGGACTCCATTTTATCCCGGCACGTTCGATACCAAACTGCATCCCGTGCGTATGTCCCGAGAACGTGAGATCGATATCGGTCTTATCCAGAACTTCTGCATCCCAGTGCGAAGGATCGTGACTCATTAATAACTTAAAATGATCAGGACTGACATTTTCAGTTGCTTTTTTCAGGTCGCCATGTTGTGGGAAAGGTGGTTTGCCCCAGTTCTCAACGCCAATCAGGGAAATTTCATCGCCTTCTATATATAAGGTTTTAGATTCGTTCAGCATGAGTTGAAATCCCATTTTTTTGTGAAAACGTTTGATTGCGTCCAGGTTTTTCTCCTTTTCTGCTGGTGATTTCCATTCCGAATAGTCACCATAATCGTGATTTCCAAGGATGGAATATTTCCCGATTTTTGCTTTCATTTTAGAGAGAACGTGGGCCCAGCCCTCGGTTTCTTCCGCAAAATTATTTACCAGGTCACCTGTGAACAGGATTAAGTCTGGCTCCTGCTCATTGATCAATTCCACAGCCTTTTCAATAGGCTCAAATTTTCGGTTAAAACTCCCCAGGTGCATATCTGAGATGTGAACAATTTTCAGTCCTTTAAACGATGCGGGTAGTTTCTCGAAACGCAGGGTTTCACGCATTACCCGGTAATTAAATTTTCCTTTGGTTACCCCATAAAGGATAGATGCAAACGGAATGGCCGCTAAAACCAGTCCCATCTGATACAAAAACTCCGATCTGTCCATTTTCCTCTTCGCATTAAATTGTTGTTCTTGCGCTTTTCTTCTCCCTCTTATCCATCTGACAGTTTTTGTTATCAGCATTTGAATATCCTTTATCAATACAAAAAGAATAAATACAAACTTTGGAAAGTAGAACAAAGCAAAACCGGCTACCAACCGGCCGGCAAATATATAAGCTTCTGATTGTTTAACGTGTTTAATACCAACCATAAAGAGAATAAAAGCACCAAAAATTAATATTGAAATTCCCCAGTAAAGCATTCGCAGTCCACGTCGTGCGACGGTGTGTCTGATACGGGCGATCAACGGTTTTATACCACGATACGTGTACAGATCCACCACCAGCATGAACAGGAAAAGAGGAATCAACAAAAATATACTGGCTCTCATTTTTCTCCTTATTGTTGGATTCTGGTGTAAACAACAGCATTAAAACAAAAATGTTGTTCTGACTACTCCTATTTTAAAATTTTGAGGAATAAAAGTGTTTACTGAATGCAATTGAGTTTTAAGTATGGATATATTTTTAATATTGAATTTGATTCTACATTATTCAATGTTACTTACCGTCAAAATTTTAATATTTGCTTTATCGCAATTGTCAGGCACACGCTGCACAATGAATGTTTTTTCGTTCGCTTGTAGAAATGATTTGTCGTTTAAATTACTTTTATCACTTATTCTATAGGCCACCGTGTCAGCTAATAAAAGATTATTAGAGTTATCAAAATAACGAATCTCAAAAGTGATGTTCTCAATGTCCAAATTGGAATTGTTGATTATATCGAAGCGAGCGATACCATCTTGAATTTCAATAAACTCAGTTTTAACTTTATTACTTTCGCATGAAATCAAAGTCATGATAAAAAGAACGATACAGAATGGTCTCATTTCATTTAAATTTATAATCTACTGTTACAGGTCTCACTAATTTAACAAAAAGAATCAGAAGCGATTATTTCCAATACCGTTTTTTATAACTTTGAATGACTTCAAATCGGCAAAAATGAAAGCTGTCTATTACGAACAATTTCGCGGAACGGTTGATGTTCGGGAGGTTCCTGACCCACAGGTTTCCCCCGACAGTGTGATTGTTAAAGTGGGAGCCACCGGGCTTTGCCGCAGCGATTGGCATGGATGGATGGGCCACGACCCCGATATTGTGCTGCCTCATGTACCCGGTCACGAATTGGCAGGCACCATTGTGGAAACGGGGAACAACATTAAAAACTTTAACATTGGCGATCGCATAACCGTTCCATTTGTAAGTGGCTGCGGGCATTGCCCCGAGTGCCGAAGCGGAAACCCACAGATATGCGATCATCAGTTTCAGCCCGGGTTTACCGCCTGGGGCTCGTTCGCCGAGTATGTGGAAATAAAATACGCGGATAATAATCTGGTTCATTTGCCTGATGATATTGACTTTGTTACCGCGGCCAGCCTCGGATGCCGTTTTATTACTTCGTTTCGTGCGGTGATCGACCAGGGAAATTTGAGTTCCGGTCAGTGGGTGGCTGTTCACGGTTGCGGAGGCATAGGTTTATCGGCTATTACTATTGCAAACGGAACAGGAGCCAAAGTCATTGCAGTGGATATTGATGATCAAAAGCTCCAACTGTCAAAAAAAATGGGAGCTGCTTATTTGATAAATGCACGTTCGGTGAAAAATGTTCCCGGAGAAATTATAAAAATTAGCAACAGGGGAGTACATGTTTCTATCGATGCACTGGGCAGCCAGGAAACCTGTTTCAATTCAGTAGCTTGCCTGCGCAAACGTGGAAAACACATACAGGTTGGACTGATGACCGGGGACCACCAACATCCGAAAGTGCCTATGGATAAAGTTATTGCGAACGAACTGGAGATCATCGGGAGTCACGGCATGCAGGCTTTTCGGTATAAAGCTGTGTTCGAGATGATCCTGAGTGGGAAGGTGCAACCCAACCTTATGCTGGGTCGCACTATTTCGCTCGAAGAGGCACCTGAAGTACTGGTGAAAATGGATAAATTTGAAAGTCTGGGGATAACTGTAATTGATAAATTTTGAATCAAAACACTTACAGTAGTGCATCCTGATCTTGTTTCAGGATCTAAAAAACAGAATTATGCAAAACTTGAATATCACCATCGTCCAACCTGACATTATTTGGGAAAATGTACTTGCGAATCTCGAAAAGTATAACGAGCTGATCACCGGGATCAACAAGACCGACCTGATTGTTCTTCCCGAAATGTTTACGACCGGTTTTTCGATGCAACCGAAACAGCTTAAAGAAAGCATGAACGGTAAAACTGTCGGATGGATGAAAACTATTGCCCGCAAAAAAGGTACGGCTGTGTTAGGCAGTTTAATCATAGAAGACAGGGGGAAGATGCTTAACCGGGCAGTTTGGGTAAATCCGAATGGTGAGCTTGAAACATACGACAAGCACCATCTTTATACCATGGGGCAGGAAACAGAGCACTACACCGCCGGAAATTCAAAAACCATTGTCGAATACAAAGGCTGGAAGTTTTGCCCGCTTATTTGCTACGACCTTCGTTTTCCGGTTTGGGCACGCAATGCGGAAGACTACGATGTGCTGATTTACATGGCCAACTGGCCATCGCCAAGACATCACGTCTGGAAGAACTTACTGGTAGCTCGTGCAATCGAAAATCAATGTTACTGCATTGGTGTCAACCGCACAGGATCAGACGGTGCAGGATTGCAATACCTGGGCGATTCGTCAATGATATCTCCCAAAGGATTTGCTGAATTTATGGGGAAAGAGGAATGTGTTCGCTCCTTTACTATTTCTTACGAAGAATTGCAACAATTCCGAAAAGTATTTCCATTACTCAATGACAGGGATCAATTTAAAATCGATCTCTGACAACTAATTATTTAGTTGTTTTAATGCGCATTAAATCAATGGATTAATGTTTGTTCCGTAAAAATAACTAATATTTTAGTTTGTAAACTAAATATTTAGTTATATATTTGAACCGGATATCCATGAGAGTGAAAATAAGCCTGTTGAAGTCAGGTAATAGTTTAATCTATAAAAAATGAAGTTATGAAGACAATATTATTGATCGTACTGTTCTTTCTGCTTGCCGGTTTTACTGCACAGGCGCAGGAAAAAGAGCAAAAAAAGGGTGATGTATACATGGTGGTGGAAGAAATGCCTGAATACCCTGGTGGCTTAGATGGATTAAAGGATTTCATTATTGAAAATGTAAAATACCCGGAGCAAGCCAAAAAGAACAAGGTAGAAGGGAAGGTGTTCGTCTCGTTTGTTATTGACGAGCACGGAAATGTGACCAACGCAAAGGTAGTTCGCGCGGTTGATCCGGAATTGGATAAGGAGGCGTTGCGTGTCGTCAACAAAATGGCAAAATGGACACCGGGCAAGCAAAAAGGGGAAAATGTAAAGGTGCAGTATACACTGCCCATCCAGTTTGCACTGAACTGATTTTTTTTGATCAGTTTACCTAGAAAATTAGTTTTATTACTAAGTGTTTAGGTATAGTTTTTGTTACAAATGTTTTGTGTACAACAGTCTTTAAATTCAAAAAATGAAAGAACTGACCAAAGCAGAGGAACAGGTAATGCAGTTGCTCTGGAAACTCGAAAAAGCCTTTGTGAAAGACATTGTAGAAGAAATGTCCGATCCGAAACCTGCCTATAACACGGTATCTACCATTGTAAGGATACTCGAAAAGAAAGGTTTTGTCGGGCACACTGCCTATGGTAAAACCCACGAGTATTTTCCGCTGATTGGGCGTAAAGAGTACACGCGTTCGTTTATGAAGAATTTCATGCGCAATTACTTCAGCGGTTCATTCCAGGAAATGGTATCATTTTTTGCTCAAGAAGACAACATGAGCATTTCAGAACTGGATGAACTGATGGAAGATGTTAAACGCGACCTGGAAGACCAAAACCCGGAAGACGATGAACAGCGCAGTTAATTTTTTGATTGAATCAGGGGTCAGCCTGGCTTTTTTATCGCTGATCTACATCCTGTTTTTGCGGAAAGAAACTTTCTTTCGCCTCAATCGAATTTTTCTGCTGGTTTCGGTAGCTTTTTCTTTGGTGCTGCCTTTCATACACCTTAAAGTTTATGAACCACAATCGGTGATGCTTTCGGAAGTAACCGTTACACCTTACCGTAACCTGGTGGAAGCCGTAACCGTTTATGGGCAGGATTTTTCGGGAACAGCAACGCAAGTCATCAGTTCGAGCCGTTTAATTATTTTGATTTACCTGCTGGGATTATCGTTTTTCAGCATTCGTTTCTTTATCCGCATTGCACAGGTAATGCGGTTGATCAGGAAAAACGAGGTTCAAACTCAGAACAACGTAAAATTCGTTTTAATTAATCAGGATTTTAGCCCGTTTTCGTTTTTGAATTATGTCTTTATTAATCCTGGTCACAGGGAAGAAAGCGGGTACGAAAAGATTGTGGCACACGAAATTGAACATATCCGGCAGGGACACTCATTTGATGTGTTGTTGCTGGAAATTCTGACCATTTTACAATGGTTCAATCCATTTATGTGGATGCTCAAGCGGGTCATTCGCGAAAACCATGAATTCCTGGCCGACCGGGCTGTACTTGATTCAGGAGTGAATGCAGGACATTATAAACAACTGCTGTTAAATCAGGCTGTAGGTTTTCAAGTCGAAATGGCGAATAATTTTAATACCTCATTAATTAAAAAACGTATAAAAATGATTTCAAAAATAAAATCTTCAAAACTTGCTAATCTTAAATATGTACTGGGTGCCCTGAGCCTGCTGGCTTTGCTAGTGGTATTTGCCTGCGAGCAAAAAGAAACTGTTGATATGGAATCGGCTACCGAACAGGATGTTACAACCGTTAAATTATCTATCGAGGGTGAAAGAATTAAACTCGACGGCAGCGAAAGTGCTGTGCAGAAAGTCGAAGAATTGTTAGGTGATGGCCAAGGCTGGTTGTTAACCAAAGACAGCCTTGGTGCTGTTTATATTACCAGGAAAGCAGAGATCGAACCGAAAACACTTGAGGCTGAAGAACAGGTATTTTTCGTCGTAGAAGAAATGCCCGAATTTCCGGGAGGGGATGTGGCGCTTCGTAAATACATTGCCAACAAGGTAAAATATCCTGATGATGCCGTTGAAGATGGTATTCAGGGAAAAGTGTACGTAACCTTTGTGGTTTCGAAGGACGGTTCGGTTGCCAATGTTAAAATCGCTCGTGGCGTTAATCCTTCGCTCGACCAGGAAGCACTTCGCGTAGTAAGCAGTCTGCCCAAATGGAAACCGGGTAAACAAAGAGGAGAAGCAGTGAATGTTCAATATACAGTTCCGATCAATTTCGCATTGCAGTAAACCACCATTTTAATTTGGAAATAAAATGAAAACCCTGCAGAGGCTTCTTATCAGTATTATTCTTTTTGTACCGGCCATTACGTTCAGCCAACAAAACATTGATGTTCTGATCGTCAATAAAGAATACGGGAAAGCCCTGCAAAAAATTGACAAACAGCTAAACGAGAAACCATCTGCCGCTTTGTACCTGAAAAAAGGACTCATATTCCAGCAACAACAGGATTACCAGAATGCAATTCAGGCCTTTTTGGATGGTTTGCAGTTCCAACCTGAGAATATCACCCTGATGGGCGAGGCTGCAGAAAGTTTCTCGATGCTGGGCAATAACCAGGATGCCGTTTCGTATTACGAGGCCGCCTTAAAACTCGACTCCAGCAACCTTATTATGGCTGGAAAACTGGGACGGGTATACATAAACCTGAAGCAATACAAACCAGCCTACCAGGTGTTTTCGCACATTTACAGCCGCGATTCTTCAAATGTATTTTGGAACAAACAACTGGCTTATTGTGCATTTCGCACTTTTCATCGCGAGCAGGCGGTGTACCTTTACGAGAATGTTCTGGAAGCCAATCCGCGCGACCATGCCTCATACATCAACCTGATTAACTGTTACAACTGGAAAAAAGAGGGAAATCAAATCATGGCGGTTATTCAAAAAGGACTGCAAGAGTTTCCGGCTGATCATGAGCTATTGTACGAAGAGGCGATGTATTTGTACAAAACCAAACGTTATGGTCCTGCCATGATTCGATTTGAAAAATACCTAGAAGTTGAAAAACAACCCGATTATGAAACGATGATGAATTACGGAATTTCGACTTATTTCGCAGGTTTTGAACCGGAGGCACTGAAAATTTTTGACGAATTATTTAATCAAAATCCCAATGATCCGCTGGTGATGTATTACCAGAGTTTGTGCTATAAAAAACTTAAAGATTTCGAGAAATCAGAAAAACTAATGAAATGGGCCATTGAAGGTTCCACACCCGATTATGTAGCTGAGATGTACCATCATCTGGGGCAAATTTGCGGTCAACAACGAAAATTTAAGGAATCGGTTGAGGCGCTGCAAAAAGCTTACGAGATGAACCCGGATAAAGTAGAAGTGTTGTTCGAAATTGCGACTACCTACGAAGAATTTAACTCAAATAAAACGCTGGCACTCAACTATTACCAAATTTACCTAAAGGAGGCCGGTCAAGCCGGAAAGAATACTACCTATGCCCTCGATCGCATCGAAAAATTAAAGGAAGACCTGTTTTTTGAAGAATAGAAGTTGGCAATGACTCACACTTTCCCTGTCTTCTGACGGACAAGATTTGAAAGCTGAACACGGCTTTTAACACCTGTTTTTGTGAAGATCCGGTGGTTGTGATCTTTAACGGTTTGCAGAGTAATAAAGAGTTTGTCGGCGATGGCTTTGTTGGTTTTCCCGCTACAAATCTCGATGATGATCTCGGCTTCACGATTTGATATTTCGTAAGCCTCGCAGAAGGCCTCGAAATCCATGTTCTTTGAGTATTCTGAAAATCGGTTCTGAAAGCGAACAATGAATGGCAGGTATATTCCGGCAGCAAATGTAAGTGCAATCGAAATACAAATAGAAATAAAGCCAAATACATTAAAAAAGCTCATGGCTGCTGAAGAAATAAGAACAATCGTAACAAAAACAACTGCTTCTAATTTTCGGAATCCAATTTCCGTTGCAACATTTGTTTCTTTCTTTGCCAACACAAAAGTAAGTAAGAATAAAAGATGAATTAGCAGGTTAAATCCGGCAAGAATTCTGATGATAAAAAGATCGGCATCGTTAGGAATTGGTAGCACTTTTTTTTGAATCAGCAAAATAAGTACGAAAATGATAACGACCAAAGTTGGAAAAAAAATGTATGGGAATATCCGGAATGCTTTCGAAGCATTCAACAGCAGGGCAAACCTGAGCAGCATGAACCAACTGACAACCATAAACGGAATTCCGATCATGGGAAGGAATACCGAAAGTCGTGCACTCAGATCAGGATTTAGTGCTATATCATCTAGTATGATGCGCAAGGTAATATTTCCCCAGACGCTGTATATCAGAAACGAAAACAGAAAGACCTGCTGATATAGCATAACCGCCAATTCGGGCCTTTTATACTGATGGTAAAGCTGATACGCGATCAGGATCCCGATAGCCGACAGGCCTGCCGACAACACAAATGTTACGATGTAAGAAATGTTTTCGATCCACATGGCACGGAACTATAGTAGTGTGGAGCAATGTTACGAACTCCCTTTGTTTACCGGTAACTACGAAAGTAGTGATTTTAGTAAATCCAACTAAAGTAGGAAGGATATTTTTATGTGCTGCCCTATATTTGAACAAATAGAATCTACCTCAGGTAGGGAGACAATAAACAATGTTCAGCTTTTATTAAAAAATTAAGATCATGGAAAACAACACGCATTACAATTTAGTTCCTTCGATAGGAGGAAGTTTCAGCCACGGCTGGAGCCGTATTTTTGGAAAACAATTTCTTCCGCTTTTGCTCACAGTAATTATTCTGGGATTGTTAAATGGTCCTACTTTCGGACTAAAAATGGATGGAGATCACTGGGGGCCAATGCTTTTACTTTTACCCCTGGCTTTGTTCGGTCTTGCTTATGCCTTTTTGTTCCTGCCCGTTTTGGAGTACGGAAAAGACTTTATCTTTTTGCAGGCCATGCGTGACCAGGAGGTTGATCTGAAAACGCTTTTTGAAGGATTTAAAACTAAATACCTGAATATTATACTGGCCAATCTTATTGTTTTTGCGTTGGTCATTTTAGGAATGATGATGTTGATCATACCAGGCATTATCGTGGCATGTCGTCTTGCATTTGTTTCGTATCTGGTAATGGATAAAGACATGGATGCAATGAAAGCCGTGGAAAGAAGCTGGCAGATGACGCGTGGTCACGGTTGGCAGATTTTTGGAATGGCCATTCTTTCGTTTTTTATTTTTATTGGTGGACTAATTGTATTCCTGGTAGGAGCCATTGTTTCACTGATGTGGATACACTCAGCATTTGCATCTTTTTACCAGGCCGTGCTCAATAAAACGGACGAAGAGAACCCCATTCCGATTTTAGGCGTGAACGAAGAATAAAACAAAGTATAAAACAAAAAACAAGCAAGCAATGTGAGCCCGGATTTTTCCGGGCTTTTTGTTTTTTATTGAAATGGTTTAAGTATTTTGGAAGCTTTAATTTGCAACAGATGAAGAAGCTTGTTTTAATAAGTGCTTTAATCTTTTTTACATTTTTTGCCGGAGCTCAGTATTTTCAAACCGGACAGGATCCTGCTTCTATAAACTGGCGCCAGATAAACACCAGTAATTTCCAGCTAATTTATCCGGATTATTACGAAGAACAGGCTCAGTTGTTGGCACAGAAACTGGAAAAAGTGTATGCCTACGCCAGTTATTCGCTTCATCATAAACCGGCATCCATTTCTATTTTGTTGCACACGCAAACCGTTGTGTCGAACGGACTGGTGGCATATGCACCCAAACGTTCGGAGTTTTATACCACCCCCAATCAATCGATTTATCCGCTCGACTGGCTCGAACAACTGGCAGTCCACGAATTCCGACATGTAGTGCAAATAGATAAGGTAAATTCAGAAATCCCCGGAATTATTAAAATTTTGCTTGGCGAACAGGGTACAGCACTGGTTTTCGGGGCTTACCTGCCCTGGTGGTTTATAGAAGGCGATGCGGTGGTGACTGAAACAGCACTCAGTAATTTTGGGCGCGGACGTCTTCCTTCTTTTCTGATGGACCACCGTGCACAGTTGGTCGAAAAAGGCAGGTACTCCTATGATAAAGCATATCTGGGTTCATACAAGAATTACGTTCCCAATCATTATCAGTTGGGCTATTATCTCGTCGCCAATTCCCGCCAGCGATATGGAGCCGGCTTATGGGATAAGGTTCTCACGAGAGTGGGAGCGAAACCGTTTTCATTGACACCTTTTAATACGGCCTTAAAACGCGAAACGGGATTGAATAAGGTCCAGTTGTACAATTCAATCTTCGACAGCCTGACTGTGGTTTGGGATCAAAAGTACATACAGGAAACAGCTGAAAAGGAAGTGATATCCAAAGCATCGGGTACCTATACCAATTATACGTTTAACCATTGGTTGAACGATGGGGAACTAATTAGTTACAGAACCGGCCTGAACAAAATTCCTGCTTTTGTTAGAATTGATTTAGAAGGAAACGAAAGGGTGATTCATCATCCCGGAATTATTTTCGACGAGTCAATCAACTACAGGGGAGAATGGATAGTTTGGTCGGAACAGATTTCCGACCTTCGCTGGTCGCACAGTGGCCGTTCGCTTATCCGCTTACTGAATGTGAAATCAGGGAAAATGCTGGAATTGAAACCGGAATACAAGGCCTTCTCACCATCCATTTCACCCGATCGTAACCAAATTGCTGTGGTTGAAGTTGATTTCTCGAGCAATTATTACCTGACGGTTTATGATGTCGTTTCAGGCCAAATGATCAAACGAATTCAAACGCCTGAAAACCATTACCTGTTTTCGCCACAATGGTTTGATAATAGAGATTTGCTTGCGATCGTACTAACAGGATATGGGAAGCGACTTGCCAGGTTTGACCTTCAAACCGGTGAATATGAAATACTGTTTGACCGGGATTTGGGCAACATTAAACAGCCCAAAGTTGCAGGGGGTGGCAACGTTTATTTTATAAGTAGTTATACAGGAAAGGATGCTTTGTTCGTGATGGATCCTGAATCGGAAAGCATCAATAAATTGTACGAGCCACGCTTCGGTGCAGCGCATCCTGCTATTTCGGTTGATGGAAAAATTGTGATAAGCGATTACACATCTGATGGATATCGTTTGATTTTGCCGTTAGAATCGACCATGACAGCTATCGAAGATCTTCAGCCGGAGAAGTACCCTTTGGCCAATGCGATGGCAGAACAGGAAATGGGTGTGCCCGATTTGACAGCCGCAGATACAGCTACTCACCCTTCTGAACCATATTCCAAAGCCGGCCACCTGATAAATTTTCACAGTTGGGCGCCGGTTTTTGTCGATCCTTACCAATACGAATTTTATCCTGGTGTTAGCCTAATGTCTCAAAATGTACTTGGAACTGCGGAAACAATATTGGGATACAGGTGGTACACAGCTGAGAAAACCGGGCAGTTTTATGCACGTTACATATATAAAGGATGGTACCCGATTTTCGATTTCGAAGTCAGTCACGGGAAACGTGCTTCTGAATACAGTCAAATTACGGAACAAATTCAGAATGGACAGGTTGTTTCTCGCGATACCACCCGGGAACGATATACCTGGAAAGAAACACGTTTTGGCGCCACCTCAAAACTACCCCTCAATTTGTCAAAAGGGAAATTCTATCGTTTGCTGCAACCACAAATCAGTTACGATTTCACACGTCAGAAAGTGAACAGTTCAACTCCTGATGGTTTTCCGGACGGCAATTATCAGTCGATGTCGTATCGTTTGTATTTTCATCAGCTGTTACGTAAAAGTTATCAGGATGTGTTGCCCGACTTTGGATTAGTTATCGATGGCAGTTATTACCATTCTCCGTTTGGTGAAAAAGAGCTTGGAACAATGATCGGTGGACAAAGTATTTTGTACTTACCCGGAATTTTGAAAAATCACGGAACAAAATTGTTCGCAGGAACACAGGAACGAACCAATGGCGATCACTACAGTTTTTCAGACCTTATACGTTTCCCGAGAGGCTGGGCCAGAACCGGAACCAAAAATTTATCGGTTCTCGGTTTTGATTATAAATTACCGTTGTTAAATCCTGACCTTAGTATAGGTAGTCTAACTTACGTTCGCCGTATCAATGCCACTTTATTTTACGACCATGGATTTCTCACACGTTATAGGTATCAGGACGGAAAACCAGTTTCAACTTTTGACCAACAAATATCAACTTTTGGACTGGAACTGATAGGCGAGGCTAATTTCTTACGGTTTTATGCTCCTGTACAAATCGGCATCCGCACATCATATTTGAACGAGATCGACGAGTTTAGTTTTAACTTTCTGTTTTCGATCGATTTTAATTCGCTTTGATAAATAATACAGTAATTCAGCTGTTCTCCAAAAAAGTTTAGCATAATTCCCTTAAATCGTTTAGTTGATAGGGCATTTCAATATTTAAATTTATTATCTACTGTACTGGCTCATTGAATTTTAGCGTTTAAATGGCCACCTTATAAGGCACTGAGACTGCCGTATTTGTGAAATTAAAATCATTGAATCGTAAAAAATCAAAGAACGAGCTTTCTGAAACGCCTAAATCAATAAAGAACTTATACTGTGCAACTCGGGATAGGTGAGGGAAAACAGAACTGGTGAAAGCTTTATGAAATTTAATGGGCGTTACAAATAATTCCGGTTCTGACTTACAAATTAGAATGATGTCTTTGAAATTAATAATTGTACACATAAGTAAATAAATATATTTGAATTGATTTAGGTATGTTTATTTGAGTTTTAACAGCAAAGAGGGGAGTAAATACATTTATAGTTTTCTAAAACGATGTATTATGATCTATTTATAAACACACAAAACGTGTTCTTAAAGCTCTATTATCCAATAATATATGTAAATCAGTTAAAGTAATTTTAGGTCATGTGTTTAATAATTGATTAATTTACTAAAAATTAGAGAAAATTCTGAAATTAATAATTTAATATCCAGCAACTTAAGAGATTCATCTAAAGTTGAATATATTTTTATCAGTAAATATTACAGATTTATTTACAAATATTCTAAGTTGTATAATCTAAAAATATTGTTACATTTGTATTTATATGTAGGCATGTTTTATTTAGATATACAACTTAATTATGTATTTAATTGTATAGCTAACTGTATAGAATCATGAAAGACAGGATTCAGGAGTATATGGACCAAAAGAAGATTAACGCCGGAGAATTAGCACAATTGCTCGATGTCCAGCGTTCAAATATATCCCATATACTTAACGGCAGAAACAAACCCAGTGCTACATTCATCGAGAAGATGTTAACCGTATTCCCTGATTTAAATGCCAGGTGGTTACTTACAGGACAAGGTCCTATGTTCGAGGGTAAAGTTTTAGAAGAAACAATTAAAGCACCAAGAGAAAAGGAAGTTCAGGAGAAACCCAAAGCAGATAAACCGAAAGAGAAAGAAGTCAAAGAGTTAAAAGAAGATAAACAAAAAACTGATGATGCATCGAAAAGTGAACTACTGGACGATACTGTTGATAATGTTGTATTACTATTTCGCGATGGCAGCTTTAAATCATTCAAGAAGCGTTAAGTCATCGATGAAGCCAATCATAGATTTAGAGTAATTGTATAAAGGACTTTCAGAGGAGAGTCCTTTATTTTTGTATACAATTTGCATATGTAAAAATGTAAATTTATATTTGTAATGTTGTAATTGTTGTTGTAGACAATATTGTATCGATCAAGAAAATCTCATTACTAACAACGTTGAGATATGAACAGGGAGATCGGCTTGAAATTAGCCGGTCTTCCTGTTTTTTATACTTCCTCATTCAATTAAACTCCTAATCCTCAATAAAACGTTTTAATATCAACTGGAACTTATTTTGAATTATACTGTCTTATTTATCCAAGGACATAATAGATACCCTGCAAATGCATGGCTGAAAAATAATTACAAAAAAATACAAATAATGTTTGCATATGTAAATTTATGTATTTACATTTGTTTCGTAATGATATTACAAAAGTGAAGAAAAAGAATAGAGATAATTTTTTACAAACCCAATTTTTAGTACTTGATAAATCCAGAAGTCGCTTTAGGCCGCTAGAAATAGCGGCCTTTCTGGTTATAATAAATAATGTGAGATAAAAATCAAGAAATATATTACAAATGTATTGCTTCTTAGAAACTTAAGTTTTACATTTGTATTATACATTATTAAGTGACCCTTATTTTTTATCAATCTATAAGTTTCATAACTTTAAAGACCGCTTAATGGCGGTCTTTTTCTTTCATCTATTTAATCCAATGTATAAGCTGAATATTTCTATTATCTTTGCCGCAAATTACAGACGATGCCGAAGAAATTTGTGACAGAATTTACAGTAGTTCAAAACACAGCACTCAATGCCACTAATTTCCTTGTAAAAGTTAAAGCACCAAATTCATTGCCCCGGATTGCACCGGGACAGTTTGTAAATGTTGAGATCCCCAATTCAAGTGAAGTTTTTCTAAGAAGGCCTTTTTCCGTATTCGAGGTGAATTACGCTGACAACACCTTGTCAATGATTGTTAAAATTTTAGGAAGAGGATCAAAAACGCTGACTAAAGTGAAAGAAGGTGACCAACTCAGTTTGGTTTATCCGCTAGGAAAAAGCTTTACATACCCCGTATCGACTGACCGGATATTGTTGATTGGTGGAGGAAGCGGTGTTGCACCTATGTTGTTCCTTGCCAGGGAATCCGGATTGCAGGCAGAAAATGTTGACTTGATTTTAGGTGCGCGTACTGCTGATGATCATATTATCGCAGATGAATACAGGCAGTTTGCAAACTTACACTATGCATCTGAGGATGGATCGCTGGGAGAGAAAGGTTTTGTAACCCAACATTCCGTTTTTACAAGAGACCTCAAGGCATACGATAAAATTTATGCATGTGGTCCGGATGGAATGATGCGCGCTGTAGCGAAAGACGCGAAGGCTGCAGGAGTGTTTTGTGAAGTATCACTTGAAAACCTGATGGCCTGTGGTTTTGGAGTATGTCTGTGCTGTATCGAGCCTACAACCAAAGGAAATTTATGTGTTTGTACCGACGGTCCTGTATTTAATATTAATGAACTGAAATGGTAGATTTGAAAGTCAAGGTTCACGATTTAGAATTCAAAAATCCGATCACGCTGGCATCGGGAACCTGTGGATTTGCGCGTGAAATGGCCGAATTCTTTGATCCGTCAGAATTGGGAGGATTTTTTCTGAAAGGCAGCACTTTGTTGAATCGCGACGGAAATGAATACCCCAGGATGGCTGAGACACCATCCGGTATGTTAAATGCAGTAGGACTCCAAAACAAAGGCATTGATAATTTTATCGATCATATTTATCCGGATATTAAAGATTACGATACGCAGCTGATTATAAATGTAAACGGTTCAACCGTGGAAGACTACATTGCACTGACCGAAAAGGTTAATGAACTGGATAAAATCAGAGGTATTGAACTCAATATCTCCTGTCCTAATGTAAAGGAAGGCGGTATGGCGTTTGGTATCAGTTGTCCAAGTGCTGAAATGGTAACGCGCGAAGTTCGGAAAGTCTACGATAAAACACTGATCGTCAAGTTATCTCCAAATGTAACCAGCATAGCCGATATTGCCTTAGCAGTCGAAAGTCAGGGAGCTGATGCTGTTTCGCTTGTGAACACTTTTTTGGGGATGGCTATCGATTCCGAAGTCCGCAGACCCAAACTGTCTACTATTACAGGAGGTTTATCGGGGCCTGCCATAAAACCGATCGCATTGCGCATGGTCTGGCAGGTAGCCAACGCCGTGAAAATTCCGGTGTTTGGAATGGGGGGTATTATGAACGCCACCGATGCTATCGAATTTATGCTGGCAGGAGCTTCTGTAGTGCAGGTTGGAACAGCGGTGTTTAAAGACCCAATGATTGCCCTGGATATCGTGGAAGGAGTAAGGGAATACCTCGAGCGCCATGAAATGAAATCGGTGAAGGAACTAATTGGGGCACTCGAAGTTTAATCTCCTCCTGGTTCAAACAAAAGTTATATTTCAATAATCCTCATCTGGATTCGAAAAAATCTATGATAGATAAATACTTTTTAGTGTTTTTTAACGCATCGAATTACCGTTAATATGCTATTAAATTTATTTTTGCGCAAAATTAAAATTGCAAAGTGAACATTTCAATTTTAGTTACGTTATAGAAACTGCAAATAGCAAAATAATAAATTAAAGAATTCAAATTATGGCAACATTTAACATTGTAATGCCCAAATTAGGTGAGAGTATCCAGGAAGGAACAATCACCAAATGGTTTGTAAAAGAGGGAGATACAATTGAAGAGGACGATATGTTGTTCGAAGTGGCCACCGATAAGGTGGATTCTGAGATTCCCTCTCCGGTAGACGGAGTAATCACTAAAATTCTTTATCCCGAAGACAGTTTGGTAGCTGTTGGAGAAGTGCTGGCGGTTGTCAGCCTTGATGGTGAAGGAGAGGAGGAAGGATCTGAAATGGAAGCCAAACCCGCTGATTCAGAAACGAAGTCGGAGAAAGAAGAACCCATTTCAGCAGAAAGCAAAGCAAGCGATACAACTGAAAAAGTATCAGGTGATGTTGACGACAGCAGGAAACTCTCTAATCGTTATTATTCGCCATTGGTGAAGACCATTGCAAAAGAAGAAAATGTATCGCTCGAGGAGCTTGAAAGTATTGAAGGCTCTGGTGCTGGTGGACGTGTTCAGAAAAAAGATATCCTGGCCTATCTGGAGAATCGGACAAGTGGCAAAACTTCAGAAGCACAAAAAGTTGATTCTTCTGCTGTACCTCAGCGAAAAGCCCCTGCAACACCTCCAGTCTCGGTTGGAGAGGGTGATAAAGTTATCGAAATGGATCGGGTGCGCAAGCTGATTGCGGATCACATGGTGATGTCTGTTCAGGTATCACCTCATGTTACTTCGGTAGTTGAAGCCGATGTGACAAACCTGGTTCAATGGAGAAATAAGAACAAGAATTTGTTCCAGGAAAAATACGGTGACAAGATCACATTCATGCCTATTTTCACGGAAGCTGTTGCGACAGCACTGGCTGAGTTCCCGCTCGTTAACTCTTCTGTTGATGGCGATAAGATCATCATGAAGAAAAATATCAACATTGGAATCGCCGTTGCCAAGCCTGATGGAAATCTGATTGTGCCGGTAATTCGCAATGCCGAGCAGAAAAACCTGGTTGGATTGACCAAAGACTTGAACCGCCTGGCCGATGCTGCCCGAACGAATAAACTGGATCCTACAGAAATTCAGGGAGGAACATTCACGATTACCAATTTTGGCTCATTTGGAAATATTATTGGTACTCCAATCATCAACCAGCCCCAGGTGGCTATTCTGGCAACCGGCATAATAGAAAAGAAACCGGCAGTACTTGAAACTCCGCAGGGCGATGTTATCGCCATTCGTCACAAAATGTATCTGTCATTATCCTACGATCACCGTATTATTGATGGAGCACTTGGAGGAGCATTTTTACGCAGAATTGCTGATCTTCTGGAAGATTTTGATACAAACCGCGCAATATAATTGATATGAAGGATTTGAAACTACCGAAATTATACACGATTAAAAAAACGCCAAAGGAAACCCTTGAAAAGTGGTATCGCCTGATGACTATTGGTCGTGCGATCGATGAGAAAGCACCTAATTATTTAAAGCAGGCCATTGGTTGGTCGTATCATGCACCGTATGCCGGCCACGATGGTATTCAACTGGCTATCGGACAAAACTTCGAGCAGAAAAAAGATCATGTATTTCCGTATTATCGCGACATGTTAACTGCTTTATCTTGCGGAATGACAGCCGAAGAGGTAATTCTCAATGGAATTTCAAAAGCCACCGACCCTTCCAGCGGAGGTCGGCACATGTCGAACCACCTGGCCAAACCCGAATGGAATATTCACAGTGTTTCATCGGCAACAGGTAATCATACGCTTCATGCAGTGGGGGTGGGTCGTGCCATCAAGTATTATGGAGAAAAAACAGTGTCGATCAGTAGCCAGGGTGAATCTTCGGTAAGTGAAGGATATGTTTACGAAGCCATCACCGGTGCCGATAAAGAAGAATTGCCTGTGATTTTTGTTTTCCAGGATAACGGTTACGGAATTTCTGTTCCGAAAAAAGATCAGACCGCACAACGGAAAGTGGCCAATAATTTTATCGGTTTTAAAAATACTCGAATCATTCATTGTAACGGAAAAGATGTATTCGATTCAATGAATGCAATGGCTGAAGCCAAACGTTTTGCCATCGAAGAAAGTAAGCCGGTCATTGTACAGGCTAACTGCGTGCGAATGGGCTCTCACTCTAATTCCGACGATCATCTTCTCTATCGTTCTGATTCGGAAAGAAACTATGTTGTGGATTACGATCCGCTGGCTAAATTCAGAAGGATGCTTATCCGCTACGATCGGTTTACAGAAGAAGAATTGCAGGCGATTGAAGCTGAAACAAAAGATGCAATCAAAAAGGCGCACAAAGCTGCCATGGCTGCTCCTGATCCAGATCCTGAATCAATCCATGATTTTGTTTTTGCAGAACCGGTCGTTTCTGAGAAATACCCGGATGGTTTGCATGCTGAAGAAGGCGAAAAGAAGAAATTCATTACGGCATTAAACGAAACGCTTAAGGCTGAGTTCCGTCACAATCCCGATACCTTTATCTGGGGGCAGGATATGGCCAACAAGGATAAAGGCGGTATTTTTAATGTATCGAAGGGAATGCAGCAGGAATTTGGTAAGAAGCGCGTATTTAACGCACCAATCGCCGAAGATTTCATCCTTGGTACGGCTAACGGAATGTCGCGTTACGATGAGAAGATTCGCGTAGTAGTTGAAGGTGCTGAGTTTGCCGACTATTTCTGGCCGGCAATGGAGCAGTATGTTGATACCAGTCACGATTACTGGCGTTCCAACGGAAAATTTGCACCCAATATCACGATTCGTCTGGCATCGGGTGGATACATTGGTGGTGGAATGTACCACTCTCAGAACATCGAAGGTTCGCTGGTGGCTATTCCGGGTGTTCGTATTGTTTATCCGTCGTTTGCCGATGATGCGGCGGGATTGCTGCGTACATCGATTCGCTCGAAAGGCTTGACCATGTTTATGGAGCCCAAGGCTTTATATCAGGATCCGAAGGCAGCTACAGTTGTACCTGATGATTTTGAAGTGCCTTTCGGAAAAGCACGTATACGTCGTGAAGGTAGCGACCTTACGATCATCACCTATGGTAATACAACTCATCTAAGCCTGGCTGCAGCAGAAAAACTGGCCGAAGAGGGCATTAATGTTGAGGTGATCGACCTTCGTTCGCTTGTTCCGTTAGATGAAGAAATGATTCTGAAATCGATTCAAAAAACGAATAAGGTGCTGATCGCACACGAGGACAAGGTGTTTGGTGGATTTGGAGGTGAACTAAGTGCAATCATTACCGAGAAAGCATTCCGCTTTTTGGATGCACCGATCAGACGTGTGGGATCACCTTTCACGCCGGTTGGATTTAATCGTATTCTGGAAAAAGCGATTCTACCGGATACCGAAAGAATTTACAAAGCTGCCAAAGAAGTAATTGAATTTTAAAACCTGTAACGATGAGTAAAAAAACAGCAATAATCTACAGTTTCCATACGCAGAAATCGAAAAAAGTAGCCGAAAAAGTTGTCGATGCTTTTGGCAAAGACGACATTGAAGTGGTGAATGCTGAAGAATTGACAAAAGAGGTTATTGAAAAATACGAAAACTTTATAATCAGTGCGCCAACCTGGTTCGATGGCGAATTACCGAATTACTGGGATGAGTTTATTCCGGATCTGGAGGAAATGGACCTTTCGAAAAAGACCTTTGCTATTTTTGGTTTAGGCGACCAGAAAGGATATCCAGAAAACTTCTGTGATGCTATTGGACTGATGGCCGAAATACTCGAAGAATGTGGAGCTAAACTGGTTGGTGAAACCTCAACAGAAGGATATACTTACGAATCATCGAAGGCACAACGCGGAGATGTATTTGTTGGACTGCCTGTTGACCAGGAAAATCAGGCACGTTTGACAAAAAAACGGGTTGCTGACTGGGTAGAAAAAATAAAAGGAGAATTCTTTAATTAGAAGATTTTCTATTTGCAATGAGTAGGGTCGTTTGCCGTTTGGCGGCGGCCCTTTTTCATTATTACAAAAGTAAAAATTATCGATTTACTCCAATGAATAAACCAATACTTTGCTCACACATATGTTTAGGCAAAGTCCTACTGGTGTTGTAAGTAGTAATCTCCTGTAGTGGTAAACATGAGTTTTCTTTTGTTTACAAATGTAATTACATTTGTAAAATATAACTTTGCTTTACTGTTTTATCCCAGCTTGTTCTGTGGCTTAATCTGTTATTTTGAAAATATCACATTCTATTCGGCAATGTGGTTTCATTGGTAGCAATTAAGCAGGGGAAATGGAGATTTTTATTGTTAAATAATTTTGATTATTAAAAGTCTGATGTTGTTAACTATTTTCAATATCGGGTATTTTCATTCTGGTTTAGTTCACGGTTCAGCAGATTTAATTAATTTTGTGGCTTCGAATTTTAAAGTTTTTTGTTGTGCCTGAAACAAGATATATTTTCGTAACGGGTGGAGTTACATCATCGCTTGGAAAAGGGATATTGGCCTCCTCGCTGGCAAAATTGCTACAATCGAGAGGATACAACGTAACCATTCAGAAACTCGATCCCTACATTAATGTTGATCCGGGAACGCTAAATCCCTATGAACATGGCGAATGTTTCGTAACTGAAGACGGTGCTGAAACCGATCTTGATCTCGGACACTACGAACGATTTTTAAACGAAACTACCTCGCAGGCCAACAATGTTACTACCGGACGTATTTACCAGTCGGTTATAGACAAAGAACGACGTGGGGATTACCTGGGGAAAACCGTTCAGATTATCCCGCACATTACCGACGAAATTAAGCGACGGATAAAAATACTGGGTAGTAAAGGAAAATACGACATTGTAATTACTGAGATCGGTGGTACGGTAGGCGACATCGAATCGTTGCCTTATATTGAAGCAGTAAGACAGCTTAAATGGGACCTGGGCAATAAAGCTATGGTCATCCACCTTACCCTGGTGCCTTATCTTTCGGCTACCGGTGAACTAAAAACCAAACCCACTCAGCACTCCGTAAAAATGTTGCTTGAAACCGGTGTACAGCCCGATATTCTTGTGTTGAGGACCGAACACGACATAGACCTTTCGGTGCGAAAGAAAGTAGCGTTGTTCTGCAATGTAGGACTCGATGCTGTTATTCAATCGGTGAATGTACCGACCATTTATGAGGTGCCATTGAAAATGCTCGAAGAAAAACTCGACATAACAGTACTTAAGAAACTTGATCTTTCCATTAATGAGGACATTGATCTTTCGGCCTGGAATACTTTTCTGGATAAATTAAAAAATCCGACGAAGACCGTTGAAATCGGATTGGTTGGCAAATATGTGGAATTGCATGATGCCTATAAATCAATTGCCGAAGCGTTAACGCACGCCGGAGCTGAGAACAGAGCCAAAGTGAAAATCAACTGGATTCATTCGGAGGAGATCAAAATCGATAACGTAAAGGAAACTTTAGCACACCTTAACGGAATTGTTATTGCACCGGGCTTTGGTCATCGCGGCATGAAAGGGAAGATTTTGGCTGCACAATTTGCACGTGAAAATAACATAGCATTTCTGGGAATTTGCCTGGGTATGCAGGTAGCTGTGATCGAATTTGCCCGGAATGTGCTAAATCTTGAGGGCGCCGATTCATCCGAAATGAATCCCAAAACGCAGCATCCTGTAATTGACCTTATGGAAGAGCAAAAAGGCATTACCAACTATGGAGGAACCATGCGTTTGGGAGCTTATGAATGCCGCATTATCGAAAAAGATTCGAACGTTTGCAAAGCATACAATAAATTAACGGTATATGAACGCCACCGTCATCGTTACGAATTCAACGATACTTATCGCGAAGATTTCATCGAAAACGGAATGATACCGGTAGGAATTAATCCTGACACCGATCTCGTTGAAATCATGGAAATTCCGAACCATAAATGGTTTGTTGGCGTTCAGTTCCATCCTGAATATCGTAGCACCGTGCTCAATCCCCATCCGCTTTTTGTTGATTTTATTAAGAATGCATTAGTTGAATAAATTAAAATGGATAGAAAATCGATAATCGGAATTCTTCTGATTTTTGCCATACTGGTGGTGTTTTCATACCTCAACCAGCCTTCGAAAGAGGAGATTGCCGAACAGCAACAAATTAAAGATTCCATTGAGCAGGTCGAGGCGCAAAGGGTACTCGAACAGCAGAAATACCTTGAGGAACAAGAACGGCAGCAGAATGCCGTCGAAGTTGGGGATACTACTGTTCAACAGGAAATGGAACAGGCCAAAGAAGATGAATTTGGAATTTTTGGCCGGGTCGCTCTGGGAACAGAAGAATTTTCAACACTCGAAAACGACCGGATGATAATCACCTTCTCCAATAAGGGAGGACGCATTTATTCTGTAGAATTAAAAGATTATCAGCGGTACGATTCAACGGCACTGGTTCTGTTCGATGGTCCGGAGACTTTGTTTGGTTTGAACTTTTTCTCACAAAACCGAAGTATTTCTACCGACCAGTTATTTTTCAAACAAGTGGGAAGTCGAAAGAATGTAGTAATCAGCGGCCCGCCTGTTAAAACCGGAGATGAAGGACGAATAAAAGTCAATAAGGAGAACCCGGGAGAAACAAAATCTGTTACCTTCCGGCTGGAACCCGAACCGGGCAAGTACATTGAATATGTTTACACACTTTCGCACAACTCGTTTATGGTTGATTTTGATGTGAACATGAAGGGGATGAATGATTATATTTCGCGCAACCAGTCGTACCTGAATTTTTCGTGGGCCTATGATGTGCCCCGTCAGGAACACTATTCGCGATTTGGTGAAGACAGGTACACCAATATCACCTATAAGTTTTTCGAGGACGAAGTGGATAACCTTAGTAAAGGAAAATCGGACGAAGAAGAACTGACGACAAACGTTAAATGGATCGGTTTCAAACAGTTGTTCTTCAGTTCAACCATAATTGCTGATGATGCCTTTCCAAATGCTTCTGTTCGCCAGGACAAATATGATTACGAAAACACGCCGGATTACCTGGCCTATTTTCAAGCCGATATTGCCATTCCATATGAAGGTTCGCCAAACGAGAATCACAAACTTCAGTTCTATTTCGGGCCTAATCACTATCAGACATTGAAACAGTATGGCCTGGACATGGAGCGTCAGATCGACCTTGGTTATGCGATTGTTCGTCCCGTGAATAAATATGTGATCATTCCGGTTTTCAATTTTCTCAGAAGATACATCGATAATTTCGGTATCATCATCTTGTTGCTGACTGTCATGATCAAGATGGTACTTTTCCCGTTTACCTATAAATCGTACATGTCTCAGGCAAAAATGCGAGCACTGAAACCCGAGATAGACGAGATCAATGAGAAGTTTGGAAAAGAGAAGGCTATGGAAAAACAGCAGGCTACTATGGCACTCTACCGAAAGGCCGGTGTAAATCCAATGGGAGGCTGTCTACCAATGATCTTGCAGATGCCGATACTTTTTGCCATGTTCTTTTTCTTCCCAACATCAATCGAGTTACGCGGAGAAAGTTTCTTGTGGGCAAAGGATTTGTCGACCTATGATTCCATCATCAGCTGGAATTTTGATATCCCGCTGATCGGAAATTTCATGGGGAATCACATTAGTTTGTTCACTGTTTTAATGACAATAACCACGATCATTTCTACCAGACTGAGTCAATCTTCGGCCAGTACGCAGGGGATGCCCGGTATGAAAAGCATGATGTACATTATGCCCGTTATGTTCTTCTTCCTGCTGAACAGCTATCCTTCAGGTTTGAGTTATTATTATTTCCTGGCCAACCTGATCACAATCGGACAGACCTATGCAATTCGACAGTTTTTTGTTGATGAAGATAAGATCCGTGCCCAGTTGCAGGCCAATAAAAAGAAACCTGCTAAGAAATCAGGTTTCCAGAAACGTTTGGAAGATATGGCCAAGCAACAGCAGCAAATTCAGAAAAGAAAGAAATAAAAACGCGATACTGAATTAAACAGTGGCTCAATAGGTCACTGTTTTTTGTATAAATTACCTGTGAATTTAAACGGAAAGAGCGAAGTGCGTGCATAAAAAAACCGTCCTCGAAAGAACGGTTCATACGATGCATAACTAATTTATTTTAATCGTAGCGGTGCTCGTCGGCAGAAGGCGGAATATCATCACCACACTCGCAATCCTTGTGTAGTCCTTTTTCGTACTGTTCCAGCGCTCTTAAACTCATACCCATATTCGAGAAGCCACCGTCGTTAAACAGGTTCTGCATGGTTACCTTGCGTGTAAGGTCAGAGAAAAGCGTGATACAATAGTCGGCACATTCGTCGGCTGTGGCATTGCCCAATGGCGACATCCTTTCTGCAAAGTCAAGCAGACGATCGAAACCTTTCACTCCGCTTCCTGCAGTAGTTATCGTAGGCGACTGAGAGATGGTATTTACACGTACGCGGCGTTCGCGACCATAAATATAACCGAAACTGCGCGCAAACGATTCGAGCAAGGCCTTGGCATCAGCCATGTCGTTATACCCATAGAAAGTGCGCTGTGCCGCCACGTACGATAGAGCAACTACCGATCCCCATTCGTTAATGGCATCGAGTTTACGTGCAGTCTGCATCACTTTATGAAACGATATAGCCGAAACATCGAGTGTTTTGTCCAGGTAGCTGTAATTAAGATCGCTGTAGTGTCTTTCTTTTCGTACATTGGGAGACATACCGATGGAGTGGAGCACAAAATCGATCTTGCCACCAAAATGTTTCATGGTTTCTTTAAAAAGATTTTCAAGGTCTGCGATACTTGTAGCATCAGCGCCAATTACAATGGTATTTAACTTCTCGGCCAGTGCATTTGTTTCACCCATTCGGATGGCTACAGGCGTATTTGTAAGCACAATTTCGGCACCTTCTTCGTGCGCTCTTTCTGCTACTTTCCATGCAATCGATTCAGGATTGAGTGCTCCAAAAACGATTCCCTTTTTTCCTTTTAATAAATTATTACCCATTGATTTGTTTTTGTGAATATTACAGGATGCAAAGTTAATTCAGTTTAAATAAAAACGGGCACAATTGGTCCGAATCGCTTAAAAACTTCAGCATTAATAACTGTCCATGCCGAATATTGTTCGTTTATGTTCAAAAATTAAGTTTCCGGACAATTCTGCACAAATTGTTTAGATATGAGTGGAATGAGAAGGTTTTGTTTGTATTTTCAAACGAAAATAAGGCTTATGAAACATGTTTTTTTCAGCGCCATCTTAATGATTTCAATACTTACGGTACATTCACAGGAAGAAGCTGCAGTCATTAAAAGTCTTTTCGATGAAGCACTGACCGACCGTACTTCCTACGAAAACCTCAGGATTTTGTGTAAGGCTCATAAGGGTAGAATCACCGGCTCGCCTGAAGCTGAAGCTGCTGTGCAATTTACATTCGAACTGATGAAAAACATGGATATTGACACGGTATTCAAGCAAGCTGTTAAGGTTCCCCGCTGGGTGAGAGGTGAACCCGAACTGGCGAAGATTATTTCTGCTGAATATGGCGAATTTGACGTATCGGTTACCGCGCTGGGTACTTCCATTGGAACCGGACCATCAGGATTGTCAGCCAACATTGTTGAGGTACAGAATTTTGCAGAACTGGAAGAACTTGGAAAGGAATTTATCAGTGGTAAGATTGTCTTCTTCAATCACCCGATGGATCCAACAATGCTGAATACGTTCTCTGCTTATGGGAAAGCTGCTGCCTATCGCACAAAGGGAGCGGCACGCGCAGTGGTTTATGGTGCCACTGGGGTTGTAGTTCGGTCCCTGACGACAGCACTCGACGATTTCCCGCATACAGGAGTTATGCGTTACGATTTGGAGCAACCAAAGATTCCGGCAGTAGCCATTAGTACCCAAGATGCCGATCTGCTGAGCAATCGGTTAAAAGCTGATCCTGCACTGAAATTCTGGTTCAGGACGAACTGCCAAACTTTGCCTGATGTGGAATCGCACAATGTGATCGGCGAACTTCGCGGTACCGAATTCCCCGATGAGATTATCACCGTAGGTGGTCATCTGGATGCATGGGAAACAGGCGAAGGTGCACATGATGACGGAGCAGGCTGCATGCAGAGTATCGAGGTTTTGCGTCTGTTCAATAAATTAGGTATTCGTCCAAAGAGAACCATACGTGCGGTAATGTTTATGGACGAAGAAGTAGCACAAAGTGGAGGAAAAGAATACGCCCACCTGGCAGAATTAAAGAAAGAACAGCACTATTTTGCTCTTGAAGCCGATCGTGGAGCCCTTATGCCGAGAGGTTTTGGTGTGAGTGGACCGGAAGAGCGGGTCATAAAAATACTGGCACTGAAGAAATATTTCGAACCATACCGCATTTACGAATTCAAAAAAGGCGGTGGCGGCGTTGATATTGGTCCGTTACGGACTTTTGATATTCCACTGGCTTCGTATATCCCTGACGAGCAGCGCTATTTCGATTTTCACCACTCGGGATTCGACACTTTTGAACAGGTCAATTTTCGCGAATTTCAGTTAGGCAGTGCAGCTATCGCATCGTTCATTTACCTGATCGATAGATACGATCTGTAAATCAATTCACAAAAACCTGATGAATAAGGTGTATTTTGAACCGCCGATTTTTTAGATTTGAGGTAAATTTAAAAACCGTTTTCCATGAAAAAAGTCATCATTCTGATGCTGGTTGCGACACTGGCATTTTCGTGTAATAAAACAACTAAAAAAGAAGCAAACCGGGAGAATAAAATGAATACAAACGAGGAGATTAAGCAAAAGGCGGAGGAGTTTGCCTCTTTCAAACTGACTACTGATTTAAATGTATTGACAGCAAAAGAAAAACAATTGTTGCCTTTGTTGTTTGAAGCGGCCGACTTAATGGAAGAAATCTACTGGCACGAAGCTTTTGGTGACAAATCAGAACTTCTTGACAAAGATTGGGACGAATACACCCGGAAGTTCATTAAAATAAATTACGGGCCCTGGGAACGTCTAAACGCCAATAAACCTTTTCTGCCGGGTTACGGAGAGAAACCTGCAGGCGCTAATTTCTACCCGGCAAACATGACCAAAGAAGAATTCGAAGCCTGGGACGATCCCGATAAGTCCAGTCTGTATACACTGATACGACGCGACGAAGAGGGTAACCTGAAATCGGTGCCATACCACATCGCATTCAAAGAACAAATTGAAAAGGCTGCTGACCTCTTGCTTCAGGCGGCAGAATTAGCGGAAGACGCCGGATTAAAGAATTACCTTGAAAAAAGAGCGGAAGCCTTACTAACAGATGAATACTACGATAGCGATGTAGCCTGGATGGAAATGAAAAACAACACCATTGAGTTTATTGTGGGTCCAATCGAGAACTACGAAGATCAGTTGTTTGGCTACAAAGCTGCTCATGAGTCGTTTATTCTGGTGAAAGACAAAGATTGGAGTGAAAAGCTGGAGAAATATGCTGCTCTGCTTCCCGGTCTGCAAAAAGCGCTCCCTTGCGAACAGAAATACAAGGACGAAACGCCGGGTGTTGAATCGGACATGAATGTTTATGACGCGATTTACTATGCCGGCGACTGCAATGCCGGGAGTAAAACCATTGCAATTAATCTGCCCAACGATGAGAAAGTCCGCGAAACCAAAGGCAGCCGCAAACTTCAGTTAAAGAATTCAATGCAAGCCAAATTCGATAAAATACTGGTACCGATTGCTGATCTGTTAATTGCAGAAGACCAGCGTCAACACGTGAAATTCGATGCTTTTTTTGAAAACACTATGTTCCACGAAGTGGCCCACGGACTGGGATTAGGGAACACAGTCGACAAGAGCTCTACGGTACGTGAGGCGCTGAAAGACACCTATACGTCGATAGAGGAAGGAAAAGCTGATATCCTGGGATTGTGGTGCGTTTATCAACTGAACGAATTGGGTGAGATGGGCCAAAAAGATATGATGGATAACTTCGTAACCTTTATGGCCGGAATCTTTAGATCAGTGCGTTTTGGCGCAGCCAGTGCCCACGGTAAAGCCAACATGATGCGTTTTTATTATTTCCAGGAAGCAGATGCTTTTACCCGTGACATGGCTACTGGAACTTATCGTGTGGATTACGAAAAAATGAAACAGGCCATGCTCGACCTTTCCAATACCATTCTTACAATTCAGGGTGACGGCGATTACGAAACAGCGAAAAGCCTGATCGAAGAAAAGGGATTTATCCGCGAAGAACTGCAAAAAGACCTCGACCGTATTGGCGATGCAGGAATTCCGCGTGACATCGTATTTGAACAGGGCCTTAAGGAATTGGGAATGTAACTATTAAAGCTCAGGGCCTGGAAAATGAAGGAGACAATTGCTGCGTCTTTAGCTTCCTCAACTTCACGCCCTGAATTTTTCAATTTCCTTTTAACATCCTGTTAACAACCTTTCTACACCTAATTCTGTTATATTTCTAGCATGAAATTCATTCAGAACATATTCGTGTTTCTTTTTGGGATGATATTTTTATTGTCATCTTCGGGCTATGTTCTGTACTCAAGCAGTTGTTCTTGTACTGGAGAGGAACAAACTACTTTTTTTGTTCGTCCCGAAACTTGTGAAACTGGTTTTCACAAACACCACTGTAACGAAATAGAAGGCAATGAATATAATTGTGGGGCAGAACATTGCCACGATTGCAGTTCTGACTCCAATGCATGTGGTTGTGAATCACCAGAGGTATTCTTTTTCAAACTCACCAATGAAATTACCAACGAAGAAGTAAAATTTGTTCGTGAGCAGACTATCGTGATAGACATTGCATTTATTGATCTTTTCGAGCAAGTAACGAATAAAACAGAGAAAGAATATGTTGATTATACTTTAACTGATCCTCCCCAAATAATTACTCCTGCCTCCGATTTTTTAATTGAAATCCAACAACTTAAGATCCCGTCGTTAGCTTAAGAAAACGTCTGATTGTTAGACATTTAGTTTTATTTGAGTGCATCGTTGTTCTGAACGATCGAATCTCATTCAATTAAAATATCTTAAGTAATGAAAAAATATTTGTTGATCATACTTTTAATGGCTCCCATTCTATCGTATTCTGATGAAATCAAGGGAACTGTTTATGCGAACGACGTAAATGGAAAACAACCGTTGCCAGGTGTAAACATATACTGGGAAGGAACTACACGGGGAACTGCGTCAGCCAGTGACGGAACTTTCAGCATGTGGCAAAATAACGGGCAACATATGCTGGTATTTCGTTTTGTCGGATACAAAACACAGGTAATACATGTTCACGAAACAAGCAATATCGAAGTATTGATGGAGCCGAATCTCGAAATAGAAGAGGTAACCATTATCAAAAAAGACCGTGGTACATATTTGTCAGTGATCAATCCTATTCAAACGGAAAGTATCAGTGGTGCAGAGTTGCACAAAGCTGCCTGTTGCAATTTGGCCGAAAGTTTCGAAACGAATCCTTCGGTAGATATGAGCTTTAGTGATGCGGTTACAGGTGCCAAACAAATTAAATTGTTAGGCCTCGAAGGAACTTACTCTTTGTTGCAGGTGGAGAATATGCCTAATCTGCGCGGACTGGCCACAACCTTTGGATTGACCTATATTCCAGGCCCGTGGATGGAATCGATACAGGTATCGAAAGGGGCTGCTTCGGTGCTGAACGGGTACGATGCCATTGCCGGGCAGATTAATGTAGAACTTAAAAAACCCGATGCCTATGAAAAACTGTTTTTAAATGCCTTTGCCAATGCTGACGGACGTCTCGAATTTAATGGAAACACGAACATCCGAGTAATAGGTGATACACTTACTACGGGTTTCTTTGTTCATGGAAACCAGTTATCCAAAATAAATGATCACAATTCAGATGGCTTTTTGGATGCCCCATTGGCGAAGATGATCAATCTGGGTAATCGCTGGAAATACAATAATCACCGGGGACTGATGATCCAGGGTGGAGTTTATTACCTGCAGGAAGACCGATTGGGCGGACAAACGGGCGTGGATTGGAATATGGAGCCGGCACTGAACAGTCCGTATGGGGTGAACATAGACAATAAACGCCTCGAAGCATTTTTCAAAACCGGCTTTGTTAGTCCAAATGGGAAAAACGCTTTCGCCTGGCTGTCCAATTTTGCACGGCATGAAACCGAATCTTTTTTTGGATTGAACAATTACAGTGGCGATGAAACCCGTTTTTATGGAAGTGCAATCTACACAAAATACCTGGGCCTGTTCGAAGAACACACGCTGAACTTTGGGGCAAGCCTGGTATACGATAACTTCAACGAAAGTCTATATGGCCGGGATATGGAACGTACCGAGAAGGTACCCGGTTTATTCACTGAATACACATTTAAGCCCAACGAAAACCTGACACTGATGACAGGTTTGCGGATTGACTTTCATAACCTGTTCGGGACTTTTGTGACACCACGCATGCATTTCCGCTATCGTTTTGCCGATCATTTTACCATTCGAACCAGTGCCGGTAAGGGTTACCGTACGGCCAATGTTCTTGCTGAGAATACTTTTCTCCTTGCAAATTCGCGTCCGCTGCAATGGTCAGAAGATGTAATGCAGGAGGAAGCCTGGAATTTCGGTTTCGCCTTCATTCAAAATTATACTTTAATGGGCAGGGATCTGACACTAAATGCTGAATTCTTTCGGACAGATTTTAAGACACAGTTAGTGGTTGATCGTGAGACTTCGGCAGACTTTCTGAGGTTGTTACCACTGGATGGTACTTCGTATGCCAACAGTATACAGTTTGATGTTCGCTGGCAACCTATCGAACGGCTTGATATGTTGTTGGCATACCGCATTAACGACATCAGGCAATCTGTTGGAGGAGAATTAAAAGACAAGCCTCTCCAGAGTAACTTCAAAGGATTGATCAATTTCAACTATACCACCAACCTGAAAAAATGGATGTTTGACTATACTATCCAGTTTAATGGAGGTGGACGTATTCCGCAATATCCTGGGAGCGTAGATGCAGGAATGGTCAGCTTTGATCCTTATACCATAATGAATGCTCAGATCACCAAATATTTCCGTTACGGGAGCATTTATGTGGGAGCTGAAAACCTAACAGATTTTACTCAAGTCGATCCTGTCAGAGGAGCTGATGATCCTTTTGGTCCCAATTTCAATGCTACCAATGTATGGGGACCGGTGATGGGAAGAAAAGTCTACATTGGATTACGTTTTAATTTGAATTATGAATAACAGGAAAAAATTGCGAAACTTTGTTGAATTATCAATATGCTATTCAATTTTCAATAACCGAAAGTAAAAAATTATAAGAGATGAAAAAATTACTGATTATTACCATTGTCATTTTGATTGGAGGCGCTTACAGTCCGTTGTATGCACAAAAAAAAGGAAATAAAATAGTATGTTTTAAGAGTGACATGGATTGCAGTCACTGTGAACAGACCATAAACGACTATTTGAAATTTGAAAAAGGGGTCAAGGACCTGAAGGTCGACCATGCATCAAACACGATTATGGTGGAATACAGGCAAGGTAAAAACACCGATGAAGATCTGGCTAAAGCCATTGAAAAGAAAGGGTATAAAGCCGAAAAGATAAGCATGGAGGAGTACGAAAAAATTTTTCAGCAAAGAACTGAACATGAGCATGCCAAGGAACAACATCGTGAACGAAAGCAAAATTAAGTAACGAAACATTTGTTCCGTCATCTGGAGACCTTTAAAGGACATATTCCTTTAAATTTCATCTTCCAAACTGATATGTTTAACCCTTATTTTATGTAGTTGGTCAATCATTTATTGCAGAAATTGCCCGGCTGAAAAATCAGCTGTAAATTTGAATTAAATCAACTACATAGCGTAAACTGCCATGCAAAAAATTGTATTGCTTTTTGTTCTTGTATTTTCAATATCATCGTGTATCAGACAGGAGCCATGCAGCCTTTTTACAGGCTTCTGGGAAGGTCCACATCCCGATAATTCTGATAAAAAATTTTATGTGCAAATCTTACCGGGAGATTCTTGCAGGGTAAGGGGATACTGGACCGAAAAAAACTTTTATTCTTCCTCTTTTGAAATAGATAGTCTGAATGTTTGGCAGGACAACATCAGTTTTTATGTGCCGAACTGGAACTGCACTTATCATGGTAAATTGACGGGGAAATTAATTTCAGGAGGTTTCGATTGTCCGGGTGAGGCATTCGACAGTGTGAGGCTTCAAAAAAATGATACGATCAACACCTTTCTTTCAGAAGCATTATCCGGCTGTTTGGATCCTGATTATCAGTACAACTATGAAATACCAGAGGATTTAAATGACGGGCTTCATGTGGCCAAGCCGCATACGGAAGGTGAATCTGAGTTTATAAATGAGCTGCTACCCAAAATCATTTCCGGTGATTATGGTCGGCTTAATTCATTTTTGCTATTAAAAAACAACCAATTGATCTGCGAAGAATATTTTTACGGCTACAAGCGAAATACTCTTCATCATACCGAATCCTCTTCTAAAAGTATCACTTCGCTTCTGGTTGGGATCGCTGTGGACAAAGGATTTATTGAAGATTTGAACGAACCTCTTGCAGATATTTTGGAAGATTCGGATTTTGATGAGCGAATTACTATAGAGCATCTTTTAACCATGACATCGGGCTTAACACCCAACGACTATGAACTGATTAGCAGCAAAAACAGAATAGAAACGATTCTGTCGCGCAAACTCAATAATGTTCCAGGCCACCTTTTTCAATACGATGGTGGGAATACTGAACTTTTGGGTGCTGTAATCAAAAAGAAAACCGGAATGTATGCCGATGTTTTTGCTCAAAAATATTTGTTTGAGCCGCTGCATATTTCACAATACTGCTGGAATTTTGGGAAACAAAGTGGCTTCCCGTGTATGGCCGGATCGTTACGAATTACACCCCGGGGAATGGCAAAGATCGGACTACTTGTTTTAAACAAAGGGACTTTCAATGGAGAACGGGTAGTTTCTGAAGAGTGGATCGTAAAATCAACAAGTTTTAAAACACATACAAATATTCCGGGCGACGACTATGCTTATCAGTGGTGGAATATTACACTTGAATCTGAAGGGGAGGAGTATTCCTGTATCTGGGCAAACGGATTGGGGAGCCAGTTTATTTATATGATTCCAAGTCTAAATGTGGTAATCGTAACTACCGGTCATAATTACGAATACGATTCATGGGCCATTTCTTCAGGTATAGCTAAATACCTTCATTTACTCAAATAGCGTGGATTAAATTTATTGGAAGAGGACATTTGACTATTTCTCAATGATAAAAGCGTATACTTTCCTAATTAATTATTACGAATTGAATTCATAAAATCGTTTGATATCCTTTTGAGCTAACAAAAGCTAGCTTTGTAAAATGAATCTTCGGTTACAAATCAGAGAAAAACACAATACCTTCCCGTTCGATCCCCGAAAAGTGCCGTTCTTTTATGGTTGGGTGATACTGACGGTAGCTACCATCGGTATTCTGGTGAGCGCACCCGGGCAGACTATGGGTGTTTCAACCTTTACAGATTACCTGTTGGACAGCATTGGTATCAACCGCGATCAGATCAGTACATCCTATATGTTTGGGACTATTGCCAGTGCTTTCTTTCTTACCTGGGCCGGAAAAATGTACGATAAATATGGAGCACGTTGGGTGGGAATTACAACTTCAGTTATACTTGCAGTTGTACTGGTTTTGCTTAGCCAATCAGACCGGATCATTCGTGCTGCTGTGACAGATAAATCCCCGGTTTATGCAGGTTTTGCGATTTCACTGCTTATTCTTTTCTTTTTTATGCTTCGTTTTTCGGGACAGGGCGTGCTCACCATGGTTTCACGAAACATGCTTATGAAATGGTTTATCGCACGCAGGGGATTGGTCAACGGCATTGCTTCGGTGTTCGTTTCGCTGGGGTTCTCCATTGCTCCCTTAACTTTCGATATGATGATTCAAGGTATTGGCTGGCGTCAGGCCTGGTTACTTATGGCTTTCGTTATCGGCGTGTTTTTCACACTTTTTGTGTACCTGTTCTTTCGTGATAATCCGGAGGACCTGGAAATGGTTCCTGATGGCGAAAAACATGCCAATAAAGAACATAACGTGATCATTAAGCCCTTCAAACAGTTTACGCTGAAAGAGGCAAGAAAAAATCTTACGCTGTGGTTGTTTGCAATACCTCTGGCCATTTATGCGCTTTACGTTACCGGTTTTACTTTTCATCTGGTTTCGCTTTTCAATAATGCCGGAATAGATCGCGAGCGGGCACTGGCCATTTTTATTCCCATCTCTATTATTTCTGTTTTGCTGTCGTTGATCGGAGGTTGGATAAGTGACAGAATTAAACTGGTTTATCTGCTCTACATCATGCTTTTTGGTGAAGTTCTGGGCTTGTTCTGTCTTGCGAATATCAACGACGGTGTATTTTATTATGGTTTCATCGTTGGAAACGGTATTGTCAGTGGAATCTATAATGTACTGATGGCGGTGACCTGGCCTCGTTATTACGGCCGCGAACATTTGGGTAAGATCACCGGATTTGTTATGGCGCTCATTGTTTTCGGGAGTGCACTTGGGCCAATTCTTTTTAGCATGTCGTATTCGCGGTTGGGTTCCTACAGTTTCAGTATTTATGGTCTGCTTGTTTTTGTGATTCTGTTGAGCTTTTTTAGTTATAAAGCGGTCAATCCTCAGGATAAGTTCGAAATGGAACAGTTGGCGGAATAATCGTTTCGATCGCTTTCATTTTTAGTTGTTTCATTTAACTTTGTGTGAAACGTTTCCAAAATGAATTTCACCATGAAAAAATTGCTGCTTGTTGCCCTGATTTCCGGATTGTTTTTTCTTTTTTCCTGTGAACAAAAAAAACAAAAGCTACCGCGTGTGGCCATTGCAGGTTTGGCCATTGAGTCGAGTACTTTCTCGCCGGCGCAGTCGGATATCGATGCTTTTCAGGCGCGTCGTGGAGAAGAAATATTTTCATATTATCCTTTTATGGCGGACAGTGCACCAACACGGCAACGTGCAGAATGGTTCCCAAGCTTGCGCGGGCATGCCATCCCCGGTGGAATTGTTACACGCGAAGCATATGAAACGTTAATGCAGGAAACACTGGATCGTTTGCGGGAAAACCTGCCATACGACGGGCTGTTCTTTGATATTCACGGCGCCATGAGCGTGGTTGGCCTTGACGATCCGGAAGGAGATATGATCGAACGCATACGTGAGGTTGTTGGGCCTCAGACACTAATTTCCACCTCGATGGACCTGCACGGAAACGTTAGTCAAAAGCTGGCACACCTTACGGATATGATTACCTGTTATCGCCTTGCACCGCATGAAGACGCTTTAGAGAGCAAACAACGTGCGCTCGAAAACCTCCTGGATCGTTTGGAAAACGGTAAAGGAAAACCAAAATATAAAGCCTGGGTACCAGTCCCGATTTTATTGCCGGGTGAGAAAACAAGTACCCGCATTGAACCTGGAAAAAGTTTATATGCCAAAGTCAATCCGTTGACCAGGCAGGAAGGCGTTATTGATGCAGGTATTTGGATTGGTTACGCCTGGGCCGACGAGCCAAGGAACCACGGCGTGGTAATGGCCTACGGCGACAATAAAGAGGAGGTAGGAAAGGCTGCTGAAGAACTGGCAAAAAGTTTTTGGGATGTAAGAAATGAATTTGAATTTGTGGCCCCGGTAGCTTCGCTCGACGAATGCCTTGATGCCGCAATCGCCTTCGATGGGAAACCTTTTATAATCAGCGATATGGGTGATAATCCAACGGCCGGAGGTGCCGGGGATGTTACCTGGACACTCACCAAGATCCTGAAACGCAAAGAATTTCAGAAAAAAAATGGACCAAGCCTGATTTATGCTTCTATTCCCGGACCAAAACTGGTTGCTCAGGCCGAAGAGATTGGCGTGGGAGGCAAAGTCAGCGAATTTGTAGGAGCTGAAGTGGATCACCGTTTCGCCCCACCATTGAAACTTACCGGCAGGGTAGAAGCCATAAAACACGGAGACAGGAACGCAGAAACCGAAGTGGTGGTGCGCATTGGAAACGTGGATGTGATAGTGACAAAGAAACGCAAACCCTACCACCACGAAACCGATTTTACAGAACTCGGCCTCTATCCGCGTGAAACCGATGTGCTTGTCGTTAAAATTGGTTACCTGGTTCCTGAGCTGTATAACATGCGCGCAGGCTGGCTGATGGCACTCACACCCGGTGGGGTAGACCAGGACCTTGAACGCCTTGGCTACAAACGCATTAACCGCCCTATGTTTCCACTTGATAAAGACATGGCAGACCCTGATCTGAGTGCGCGATTTATACCTTTGTCTGACGAAAAGATGGAATGATCAATACTCTAATAAACAATGACTAAACCTAAAAAGATGAAATTAAAACAAGCTTTTTTGCTGGCTGCAATAATTGTCTTGATGGCTTCGTGTGGACAGAAAACACCGGTTGGTGAATGGCAAAGTCTGTTCGACGGAGAATCGCTTGAGGGCTGGACAAAAGCTGCTGAAAACACGGAAAGCATCAAGGTTGATAATGGTATTATTAAATGTGCAGGAGAGCGCAGTCATCTCTTTTATAATGGCACATTCCGCAATTTTGAGTTTGAAACTGAAGTTAAGACCCTGGAGAAATCAAATTCAGGTATTTACATTCATACGGCTTATCAAACCGAGAATTTTCCACTGAAAGGATACGAGATTCAGATCAATAATTCGTTCCGTGGAAACTCAAAATCCCGTCCTGAACTTCGCAAGACAGGCAGCATCAGTAGTATACGCAATATTTATTATCCGTTTGTGAAGGATAACGAGTGGTTTAAGGTTCGGATTAAGGTTGTGGAGAATTTTGTGGAAGTTTTTTTGAACGATGTGAAGGTGAACGAATATACAGAGCCTGTAAATCCCTGGCGGGGAGAAGAAGCGCAACAACGCAGACTGGGAGAGGGGACCATTGCCTTACAGGCACACGATGCCGGCAGTACGGTATATTTTCGGAATTTGCGCATCAAAACATTACCTGAAGGGAAACGAAAAACTTTGGAGGATAAGGAGTGGGATACACTGGTGACCAAACTGATGCGGGCCGGTTTTCCTCTGGTGGATTATCATGTTCATTTAAAAGGTGGACTTACCCTTGAGGATTGTTTGGCCTATTCACAAAAAACGGGAATAAATTATGGTGTAGCCCCTAATTGTGGTCTGCATTTTCCGGTGACAGATGACGAGTCACTGTATGCCTATATGGAAGAAGTAAAAGGAAGTCCGTGTTTTAAAGGAATGCAAGCTGAGGGACGCGAGTGGATCACGCTTTTCTCACCGGAAGCAATAGCCCAATTCGATTATGTCTTTACCGATGCGATGACCTTTACCGACCGAAAAGGACGTCGCAACCGTATCTGGATCCCGGAGGAAGTTTGGGTTGACGATAAACAACAATTTATGGATGACCTGGTGGCTAAAATCGAAGCGATCTTTTCACAGGAACCTGTTGATATTTATGTGAATCCAACTGTACTTCCCGATGAATTGATGCCGGAATACGAGCAACTCTGGACCAAAGAAAGGATGCAACGGGTTGTTAATGTGCTGGCCGAAAACGACGTGGCGCTCGAGATTAATGCGCGCTATAAAACGCCAAAAGCTGAAATGATAAAAATGGCTAAGAATGCAGGTGTGAAGTTTACTTTTGGAACCAACAATGTTACAAGCGATTTGGGACATCTGGAATATTGTATTGAAATGATCGGGGAATGCCAGTTAAAACCGGCTGACATGTTTGAAATAAAACCTGATGCCCTGAAACCAGTCAAAGTAAAGGGTTTACCCGATAAAATTACAGGTTGACCAGAACCACTCCTCAGGTCTTTAAAAAAATTCTACTTTATACGTGTAATCTGTTAAAACCTTTTTCTTTTCGAGTGCCAGCAAGATCAGTTCAACAGCCTGTTCGGTTGAGAACGATGCCCGGTTAATGGTTAGATCAAAGAAATCTTCATGCAGATTTTCTTCCCGAAGCGCTTTACGAAACGCAACACGTTCCTTCTCTACACGATTGATGAAAGCAATGGCATCGTTTTGACTCAACTGATTGTTCTCCATAATGTTTGCTATTCTATACTCCAGTGGAGCAGTTAAGCGCAGATGAAGTGCATTTTTAATGTCACGAGCGATTATGTGACTGGCGCGTCCAACAATAATGGCGAAACCGTCAATCGACAGCGAGCGTACGACATCCCGAACAGTTTTTGCAATCTTCGCTTCGCTTTTGTAGCGTTTTTCACCAAATGCCTTTAAAATTTCCTCAAAAGTATATCTGTCGGTTGTTTTGAACATTTTTTGAACTTTGTTCGGGTCGAGGTTCAGTTCCTGAGCACTTTTATAAAACACTTCTTTACTGTACACTTTCCATTCACTGATCATACGTTGCTGATTGAGCCGTGAAGCCAGTATACGGGCAAGTACCAGGCCGTTACAGCCCACTTCACGCGAAATGGTAATTACAGGGCCGGCAGCACCTTTTGAACCTTTGTGGAACGCTTGCGATTCTTCAAGGCGCTTGTTTAGGTAGCTTAATAATGCGTTTCCCATTGTATCAGGTTTTATCTGTTAATATTTGAATGTACGGTTTTCACATTTTAAAGTTATGTTTAACGAAATATTTTTTCTTCAAAAATCAATACTTTGATAACGCATATTTTGAATATCGTTTCACATTTTATAGCCTGATAACTGTCATCGTGAATGTGCCTTCATCGTATTATTTTTATGGTTTGTTTTCTGTTCGCATTGCGCATGGAATATTGTATATTCGTTGAATCTTAAAAGTAAAAGAATAAATATGTTTGATAAAAGTACTTACGTAAAGCGCCGAGAAGCCTTAAAAAAGAAAGGTTTAAAAGGAATAGGCCTGTTTTTAGGCAATGGAGAATCGCCCATGAATTACCTGGACAATACATACCATTTCAGGCAGGATAGTTCGTTCCTTTATTTCTTTGGGCTCGACTTCCCTGGTCTGTTAGGAGTGGTCGATTTTGAAAGTGGAGATGACATTATTTTCGGAGACGATGTCGAAATCGAGGATATTATCTGGATGGGGCCACAGGTTAGTTTGAAAGAAAACGCCGCAAAAGTAGGTATTCAAAACACAGCGCCCTTTGCCAAGGTATTCGATTTCGTACGTGAAGCACAGCAGAAAAAACGAACCGTGCATTTTTTGCCTCCATATCGGGGTGAAAATAAACTACTTCTTGAAAAACTCACGGGAATATCAGCTCTGACGGTTGGAAAGCAATCGTCGCTTCAACTGATCAAAGCCGTTATTTCCATTCGCGAAATAAAAGAATCCCGGGAAATTACTGAAATAGAACAGGCATGTGCAACCGGTTACCAAATGCATGTTACGGCCATGAAAATGGCGCAAGCAGGAACATGGGAACAAAAGATTGCGGGAACGATAGAAGGTATTGCGATTGCAGGTGGAACCGGGGTATCATTCCCGATCATTCTTTCTCAAAACGGAGAAACACTGCACAACCATGACCATTCGCAAACACTTGAAAAAGGAAGGTTAATGATCGTAGATGCCGGTGCCGAGTCTGTTTCACATTATGCTTCTGATTTTACGCGAACCACACCAGTTGGTGGAAAGTTCAGTCGTAAACAACGCGAAATTTATGAAATTGTATTGGCGGCTAATAATAAGGCTACCGAACTTACGAAACCGGGTGTAACTTATTTATCGGTTCACTTGGCAGCTGCTGAAGTGATTGCTGCAGGCCTGAAAGATCTGGGGTTGATGAAAGGTGATGTAAAAGAAGCTGTTAAGAGTGGTGCGCATGCCCTCTTTTTCCCGCACGGACTTGGACACATGATGGGGCTCGATGTGCACGATATGGAAGATCTCGGACAACTATACGTAGGTTACGACGATGAGATCCAACCGGTTGATCAGTTTGGAACTGCATATCTGCGACTGGGTAAACGACTGAAACCCGGTTATGTAATCACAAATGAACCCGGATGTTATTTCATTCCTGCCTTAATAGATAAATGGCAGGCCGAAGGTATTAATAAAGATTTCATCAATTTTGATAAAGTAAATGAATACCGGAATTTTGGAGGTATCAGGCTTGAAGACGATATACTGGTAACCGAAACCGGTGCCAGAATTCTTGGCGAACGCATTCCAATCAATCCGGATGATGTGGAGGCCATTGTTTCAAATGAATAACTTTATGAAGGAAAGAGCGTTTAACAGACGCTCTTTTTTATGATCCGAAAATAGAAATATTCCAATTCATTCACCAACTCATCGCGCACTTCACGACATTTTTGTCTGATCTCATCGTGTGATTTTGAATTTTTGTAGGGACTGCGAAATCCCAGGTGTAGTTTCCTGTCAAAATTGATACCTGCTGGAATATCCAGTTCTTCATGCGTACTTTCACCTACCGTAATCAGGTAAGTAAACGCACGATCAGCAAACTCGTCAAAGCTTCGCGGTTCAACGTGTGGTAAATCAATTCCGATCTCTTCCATCACTTCAATGGCAATTGGACTGACATGGTCAGCCGGATCAAGTCCCGCAGAATAAATTTCAAGTTCCCTGTCAAAATTCCTCAAAATTGCTTCCGCCATTTGGCTTCGGCACGAATTACGTTCACTCAAGAAAAAAATACTTACCCCATGTCATCTTTCTTTTTAGTCTGATTCTTTGCCAAAATATAAGGAAATTACAATGAGCAAAACATGCGCATTGTCGTGTATGAGAGTCTATATGCGATGTTTTTGAACATAGTTGTGTTACAATCGAAGTTATTAATAGGCCTTGATCAATGCTATTCGACGCAGTATTAACTCCGTTTTAACCTGAAAAAATAACAGAATAATGGTTAATATTTCCATATAAAACTGGTTCTAAATACTGATAATCAGACTGAAATATGAAGATCATCTTTTTATTTCATGCTAAAAATTGAGTATTCGTGCGCTTTTACCTATTTTCGTAAAGAAATGTTAACGGGTACACCATCTGTGAGTGGTATAAAAATTTTTGTATGGAACCTAAAGATCTGAAAAACTCGGAAGAGTTAAAAAGTCCGAAAAAAGAGGACCTTAAGAAAACCGATAAGGCAAGCAAAGAACAAAAGGAAAAAGTTCCGATTGACACTATTTCTGAATCGACTCCGGTAATTAAAGAGACTTCGGAGGAAAAAGAAAAGCCTGAAAAGAAGCAAGCTAAAAAGGAAAAAGCGGCAGTTGAGGAAAAAGTTCCGATTGATACTGTTCCTGAATCGGCTCCGATAATTCAGGAAACTTCGAAGGAAGAAGAAAAGCCTGAAAAGGAGGAGACTAAAAAGGAAAAAGCAGCAGTTGAAGAAAAGGTGCCGGTTGATACTGTTCCTGAATCAGTGCCGGTAATTAAGGAAACTCCGGAGGAAGAAGAAAAGCCTGAAAAGGAGGAGACTAAAAAGGAAAAAGCAGCAGTTGAAGAAAAGGTGCCGGTTGATACTGTTCCCGAATCAGTGCCGGTAATTCAGGAAACTCCGGAGGAAGAAGAAAAGCCTGAAAAGGAGGAGACTAAAAAGGAAAAAGCAGCAGTTGAAGAAAAGGTGCCGGTTGATACTGTTCCCGAATCAGTGTCGGTAATTCAGGAAACTCCGGAGGAAGAAGAAAAGCCTGAAAAGGAGGAGACTAAAAAGGAAAAAGCAGCAGTTGAAGAAAAGGTGCCGGTTGATACTGTTCCCGAATCAGTGCCGGTAATTAAGGAAACTTCGAAGGAAGAAGAAAAGCCTGAAAAGGAGGAGACTAAAAAGGAAAAAGCAGCAGTTGAGGAAAAAGTTCCGATTGATACTGTTCCCGAATCAGTGCCCGTGATTGAAGAAACCTCCAAAAAAGAGGAAAAGCCTGAAACGCAAAAAACATCGGGTAAAGAAGTAGTTGTGGGGGAAAAACCGGATGTTGAACCGGGAGAGAAAACCGAAAAAACTAAGAATAAAGAGAAAAAGTCGGCAGAAAATTCAGCTAATAAAGAAAAGAAAACTGTAGAGAAAGTTGAAAAAATCGACTATTCCAATTATAGCCAGATTGAACTGGTGAATGCTTTACGTGATGTACTGGAAGAAAACGACGATCGTGACATTAAACACGATGTTGATGCCATCAAAGCAGCTTTTTATAAAAACATAAAAGACAATACCGAAAACGCTAAAAAAGCTTTTCTGGTTGAGGGTGGGGAAGAGGAAGACTTTGTTGCTGAAGCGGATCCATACGAAAATGACATTAAAGATCTCCTTAAACGCTATCGCCAGATTCGAATTGAATACAATAAACGACTTGAACTAGAGAAAGAAGAAAATCTTAAAAAGAAATACGAGGTCATTGAAAAAATCAAAGGTCTGATTAATAACGAAGAATCGATCAACAAAACTTTTAATGAATTTCGGTCTTTGCAACAGGAATGGCGTGAGATTGGCCTGGTACCGCAATCGAAAATGAAAATGTTGTGGGATACCTATCATTTCAACGTCGAGAACTTCTATGACTACATCAAGATCAATCGGGAATTGCGTGATCTCGATCTGAAAAAGAATATGGAGGCCAAGATCAAACTATGCGAGAAAGCAGAGGAATTGTTGTTGGATCCATCTATAATTCGAGCTTTTAATACCCTTCAGAAATTTCACGAGCAATGGCGCGAAATCGGTCCCGTTCCGCGCGAACACAAAGACACTTTGTGGGAACGTTTTAAAGCGGCAACAACTAAAATTAATCAAAAGCACCAGCAATTTTTTGAAGACCGGAAACTTGAACAAAAAAAGAATCTGGAGGCAAAAACAGCTTTGTGTGAGAAAGTGGAATCTATAAACGAAAAGGAAATTGATTCGCACAAAGAATGGGACAAATACTCAAAAGAAATTATTGATTTACAAAAGATTTGGCGAACAATAGGTTTTGCGCCACGAAAAGATAACAACAAAATCTATGAACGTTTCAGAACTGCCTGTGATACCTTTTTCGATGCCAAACGTGCCTTTTATGCGAAAAATAAGGAAGAACAGCAAAATAACCTGCAGTTAAAAATCGATTTGTGTGTACAGGCCGAGGCACTAAAAGACAGCACCGATTGGAAAAAGACTACCCAGGATTTTATTACTATTCAGAAACAATGGAAAGAAATTGGTCCGGTGCCACGCAAGCAAAGCGATAGTATCTGGAAACGTTTCCGATCAGCATGCGATTATTTCTTCGATAAAAAATCGGAACATTTCAACGAAGTTGATACCGAACAAGTAGATAACCTGAAATTAAAAGAAGACTTAATTGAAGAAATTAAGAACTTCAAGTCTTCTAAAGACGTGGAAGCAAATTTGAAAAAACTTAAGGCATTTCAGCGTCGCTGGACTGAAATCGGGCACGTACCGTTTAAGCAGAAAGATGAAATTCAAGTGCGATTCAGGGAAGCGATCAATAAGTTGTATGATGATTTGAATATTGATGAAGAACAACGTAATTTGCTGAAATTCAGGACTAAAATGTCGTCATTCTCTGAATCATCTCGAGGACAGAATAAAATGCGCCTGGAACGTGATAAGTATATGAATAAAATGAAACAGCTTGAAAACGACCTGGTGCTGTTGGATAATAATATTGGTTTCTTTGCAGAATCGAAAAATGCTGAATCGCTTATCAAAGATGTACAGAAGAAAATCGAAATGACAAAGCAGAAGATCGAATTCCTAAAAGAAAAGATTAGGGTAATTGATGAGATTGAAGATAGTGAGTGAATAATTAATCAGGTCTGTTAACCTGGATTGAAATGTTAAAGCCCTGAGAATCGCATAAAAATATTTTTTAGCATAGTTTCAGATTAGCACATTTTCAGTGCGTGGGATTTGTGCGTAATATTTACCTGAGCGGATTGGCGAAGGCAAGTGAGGAATGAACGCAGACATAATATTGAATTATAGGAAAAACTTTTCGTGAATGTGCACAAATTACTTTTACATAAAATCGTACCGTTATCGGACTGCGTCGCGATAACTGATTCTATGTAAACCACGCTCAGCCGCGTGGACGTAATTTTACAAGATTCTGCTAAGAACTCCTATTTTCAAAATAAATATGTTTGTCTTATAATTTATATTAAGTTAAATTATATATCTATAAATAATATCAAGGTTCCAAGTTGATGTTTACAGGCTACCCTCTTTGTTTAAAATAAAAAATAGTATTTTTGCAATCGATTATTCAGAAAGTAAAATCTTAATAATCTATTCGGGATGTAGCGCAGTCCGGTAGCGTACTTCGTTCGGGACGAAGGGGTCGCAGGTTCAAATCCTGTCATCCCGACAAAGAAGCCTTTCGCATTAGCGAAGGGCTTCTTTCATTTCAATGATTTTTATATTATTATGTTCTTACAGCAAACATTACAAAAATGCATAAAAAGGCCTCCACTGCTTGTATTAAGGCCCCTTTTCGTACTACTTCAAAACAGTTATTACGGAGTTGAGTTTTTCCTGTTAACTATTACTGAAAGCATTATAAAGCTTACAATCAGTATTATCGGCAAAACAGACATATTCCGCAGTGTAATATGCGGCCCGGCTGTTTCAATAGATTTTCCCATGATCGGCAGAACCATTGAGGTAGCAACAAAACCTGCACCTCCGAGAATCGACATACCCAGTGCTCCGCTTTTCGGAATATATTCTGAAGCTACTCCGATCATGGTTGGCCAAAAATAACACACCCCTATCGCAAATACGGCAGCCGATAGTAAAGTTGCAAGCGGACCTTGCGAAATGCTTAACAGAAGCAATCCTGCAGTAGAAAGCAGAGCAGACCCAAGCAATACTCCGGGTGGATTTAAACGGTGAACCAAACTTCCTGCAAAATAGCGTCCAACAGCCATAATTCCGGTGACAACGACTAAGATGATCATTGGACTGATTCCATTCGATTCAAGTAAAGCATTGATCCACTGCGTTGTCCCAAGTTCAGTAGATGCTGTAAGCAGCATACAGAAAAAAACAAACGGAAACAGTAAGCTAATTTTATTTATAACTTTCCCTTCAATTATTATAAATACAGCAACGATGCCTACTATAATTATTGGATATACATAATTCGAAGTTATCACATCAGAAATTGATGAAATATTGGCTACCATGATCATAAATATGACGGCCAGGGTTATGGTAACGGGTGCTCCGATATTTCTCATCATTTCTTTGTAACTCACACCTGAAGCTACTCGCTCGGTTTCCGGTATCGGTTGTCCGAAGAATAATAAACCGTATAATGCCAGCGGAATAAACAAAATACCAACCAGGGCCTGCCACGGAAGGTTTATCTGGTCCATAATCAGCCAGGCCAATACCCCACCAATTACGATCCCACCCGGGAACCAAACATGGAAACGATTAAGCATTTTAGTTTTATTATTGGGGAACAGCGTTGCGACCAATGGATTACATGCTGCCTCAACACTTCCGTTACCAAGGCCGATAAAAACATTGGCAAGAAAAAGCGACGTATAATCCTTCGCCAGCAACAACAGAACAATTCCGATTAAATGCATTGCAAACGCCAGCCATACAATGGTTTTGGTTTTAACAATATCAATAAAGTAACCTCCGGCAAACATGGCCACGGCAAATCCCCAGAACGCCGGGGCAAGTGCCCGTCCTACTTCTTCTTTGCTTAATCCGTAATCGGTACTGAAAACGCCTTCGATTTTTGCCCGGATGGCAAAAGTAATTGCGGTTACAAGTAAGGCCAGACAACTGGCGATGAAAAGTCTTTTTTGATTTGCTTCTTTCATAATTATTTTAGTTACAGGTTTAGTATTTCGTCTTCGTATAGCGAGATTGCCCTTTGTTGTTTATACTGTTTCCTGACGCAAATAATTATGAAGCATATCATGGCCAGTTCTAAGATACATTTTTTCTGACAAATACTTATGGAGCGAAGGTATTTCCATTTTATAGTATTATCAGTTTTTCAGGTCCCTGGTGAACCAAACTGCCGGTATACCAGAAGCCAGCATTTCGTTATCAGTGATGGCGTAGATATAATAAATGTCACCAAACTTCTTAATACTTGAGTCAGTGAACCAACCAGGTAAAATTGGATTGCTTATCCTTGTCCGATCCTTTTCTTTTTAATTTTTTGGGTTGAATTCAGCAAAAGAACTGCTGACAATATTGTCAGAAAAATTTCTTTCATCAAATTTGTTGTTAAATTCGAAATTCAGGTTTATTTGAAATCACTTATTACTGTTCTGGCTGAAAACAACGGACCGGCACGGTGTCCTTCGTGAGGCAATAATTTTACTGAAATCTTTTCATTTTCTTCAACTAAATTAATTGGCAGATTGTAATACGCATAAAAGAACTCGCCGGGTTTTACATTTGAAATATTTTCCGTAACTATCTTATATCCATTTACCAGAATATCAAATGTTTTTCCTCCGGGGAATCCTCCATAATATTCAAATACAAGTTGTTGAGCAACTCCCTTTTTTATCCTCATATCGAATGCAAACCAGCCGCCACGATCAGCTTCACGGTATTTCTTGTGTTTAAATTCTTCTGTCCAGGTTTTTTCACTCCTAAAATTATGATCACGTTCGGGTTGCATCTCTCCCAATTCGAAATAATCAACCGTTTGTTGATTCAATTTTTTCAGCACTGCCTGTTTCGCTTCGTATTCAGTTTGGTATTTTTTCCATCCGGCCTGATCAAACAGATCAAAATAGACTGAATAATTACGATTGTGAACCGTGTAAAATGGTCTGAAAGTGACATCCATTGGACGACCCACATCGTTAGTTATAAATGTGTTAGACTCATTTCCAAGTGGCGTAATCCACTCTTCCGGATTACGATCATCGACCATTAGAACCGGAACATACATCGGATCGGCTGCCTTTGGATCATTTTCAGGACCCAAATCGCCTGCCATTACCAGCGGACCGTACATTAACGCCACACGGTTACTGTCGTCGGGCATATGTTCCAGTCGCAAAGAAAAAGGAAACTCCACCTCTACCCTGTCGCCCGTTTGCCAGTTGCGGTGAATAGCTACAAAATTTTGGGGTGATTGTGTTATCTTAGAAGGTTCCCCGTTCACCAGAATTTTCACACCATTTTTAGCCCAGTAGGGATACCTGATCTGAAGTGTAAGATTCACCGGTTTTTCACAGGTAAACTCAAAGGCCGTTCCTTGTCCTTCAGGGTATTGTGTTTCCTGCCTTAGTTTCAGACCTTTTTCTTTCCAGTTTAATTCTGATGCAATAAACTGGTTTACAAATAGTTCCTCATTATTGCGGTAATAAATATTCAGACTGTATTTCGAATGATTTTCCATGCCGCTCCCTACACAACAGGTAAACCATTCAGGATTCTGGTATACCTTGAAACCACCCATTTCAAGTGAAAGATTGTAGATAACATGCCCGTTTTCAGGATGTTGTGAAGATAAAATGTGATTAAACAAAGCCCTCTCATAAAAATCTGCCACTTTCGGACTTGCTTCCCACATAAACAAGTGTTTTGATAATTTTAACATGTTATACACATTACAACTCTCGGTGGTTTCATTGCTTAAACGATTACGCAATGTATCCGGCGGTCCAAAATATTCGTGATCACCATTGCCTCCTGTTACATAGGAGTGATGCTCCACTACCCTTTTCCAGAAAAATTCAGCTATTTTGTAACTGGTCTTATCACCTGTAAGTTCATACAAACGAGCCTCCCCAATCACCTTTGGAATTTGCGTATTGGCATGTTTCCCCGCCAGAATATCTTTTTGATGTGCCAGTGAATCCAGTATCACTTTATGATGTAAGACGTGCGCCATCCGGAGGTATTTCTGATCACCTGTTTCAGCATACAATTCAGCAAGTTCTTCATTGATCCCCCCGTATTCGCAATTTAGCATTTCCTGAATCTGCTCATCGTTGAGATCATTAATGATGGAGTAAATCCAGTCCGCAAATTTAAGGTTCACTTCCAGTGCTTTTTCATTTCCGCACAATTCGTAAGCATCGTTTAATCCGGCCATTACTTTGTGCATAGTATAAAACGGTGACCATAGTCCGTTCAAGTCAAACCCATGTGAGCGTATATCGCCTTTTGCCACCTGCTCTTCAAAAATCTTTTTACCATTCTTGAAAGCACCAATATATCCACTGTCGTCAGCATTCTGGCATTCAGCCAGTTGATCCACAATATAGTTGGCACGTCTTGCAAATTCCTCATTGCCGGTAGTTTGAAACATCATGCAAATGGCCGATAGGTAGTGCCCTAAACTATGACCGGCCAGTGTCTCGTCCTCCCAGCCGTGGTAATTTTCGGCTTTGGGTTCCAATCCGGCTTCGATCCTGAATTTTGCAAGAAAACGATCAGGTTCGTAATTCAACAACGATTGTTCGTTTAACTCTGTTGCATGTTTAAAAGGTCCGTCCAACAGCTTCACGTCGCTGATTTGAAACGGTAAAGCACGAAAACTGATTACTTCAGGTCCATCTGTTATGACAGTTGGTACTGAATTTTGTTTACATGCTGAAAATAAAACGATTACGAAAAATAAAAATTTGAAGATTAAGCTAATAATTCTTTTCATCACTAGTTGATTTTAATTTTCACAGGTTGATTTTTAAGCGGAATCTCATATTGGCCACGAACATTTTTTTCATAATTTCTGATATGGTAGTTACGGGTTACTGTATCGGATTGTTCCATTCTCATATATGCATGCGAAGTAAAGGCATTTGAGTTTATTTCGAGTTCCAAATTTCCTGTTCCAGTATCCAACTCAAATGATTCTATTTGTCCGGCATCAAGGGTAATCCACAGTTTTAGAGGTGCAATAAAAAGACGCGATTTTGCTGCGGTTGTCAGATCAACATGAAGTACATGATTTTTTTCTTTACTATTTCCACCAAAAGTCAGCCAACCCAGTTCTTTATCGTAGGTAACAAAGGTTGCTGAATTTACAGCGTATCCGTAAAATCCAGGACCATAATCACCCGAAATACCATCGTTTTTTAAGGTTGAAGGAAACGAATGAAAAGCCGCCGGAGCAAAACCATCCTGCGTAATGTTGCTAAGCGTTCCCATTAAACCGCCGTAGCCAACTCGCAGCAAATAAAGATCATCGGACGAATTTCGATAAGCCTTTAGCACCGGAATTGAATTTAGCCCTGAACCATAATGATGAATCTGGCGCTCGATACGTGACAATTTGCCCCCGTATAAAAAATCCCAGTAGCGGCGTGCATTTCCATTGTATGCCCAGTGTGGAATGGTTGGCATATAAGCAAGAACAGCCTTCAAAGTTGTCAGGGCTTTATCCGCATATCCAAAGTAATCTGACCACATATAAACTTCTTCCTGCCCTGTAGAATCCCATGGCATTTCACTGCCAAACGGATAATTCAGCGAAGCCCAGTGATCCGCACGTTCTTTCATTTTTTCTTCCAGTTGGCGAGCTTGTTCCCACCATCCTTCCGCTTTCATATCTTCAAGAATATGCAGAAATACACTTCCTTCCATTTGCCCGAATTGTGCATAGTGAGGAGCCAGGTCGACCATTGCGACAGCGGTATGAAAAGCTTTTTCAAGGTACCAGTCCCAGCTTTTTTGCTGAACCAGTCCCTCATAATTTCTGGCCAAGCGGTACATCACCCAATGCGCCGCTGCCACATGCGAATAATTGTATGATCGCTCGACAGTTTCCGCATGTTCCTTATTCCAGGCGGCCCAAGTATTAAAAGTAAGTGTGTCACTGTACGTTCCTTTAGGCATCGAATCGGGTTCATAGTAAAACAGGCTTTTCCGAACACCATATTTTAAAGGGCCTTCGCTGTATTGAATACCGCCCCATAGCGTCTGCTGCATAAAATCTTCGAGCTTTGCCACTTCCAATGCATCTGGTTGCACAAGCTGTTTCATCACGGCATTAAGCCAGGATCCAGCTCCGCCTTCATCACTCAATCCACAGATCCATGCCCGACTGTCCTGGGTTACCTGTTTCTGCGCTTCATAATCGTAAGTGATTACCGACGGAGCCCTGTGAAAAGGATCATTTTCAGGATCAAACCATTGCTTGGTGGTCAAAAAATGTCCGTTATCGTTCACTAACTGCTTTTCTGGTTTTATGACCTTGTAGTTAATGGTCTGTTGTATTCCATCTTTATAGCGAATTGTTAGTCGAGCCCGGCCCCAGATCTTTCCCCCTACCTGATATTTTTTCCACCCTCTTTCGTTAGTTCCCAAATCATCCAGTTGCAGGGCACCATCGGGTTCCATTACCATTTCACTGATCTGTGAATTATATTTTAAAAAGAGCGATGCCTTAACATCCATTGGTAAAACATATCCTGGAATTCCAACAGCCACAGCTTTCTGGTTCGTGATCAAGGTATTTTCAATATCCTTGACCGAATCAGCCAGCAAAAATTTAAGCCCAACCTTTGTTTTTTCGCCCGGTTCGAGGAATATCGAGGTAGCCGGATTCCAGGGTTTTGCATGTTTCCATTCGTTTTCCGCATAAGCTTTACTGTGGATCATCCATTCATGAAAGCCTTCGAAGGTAATACCGCGTGGAGTGGGATCGTCGAGCAAAGGCCGCCATGCTTCAAAAGGTGATCCCTCTTCGGGCACCACCAGAAGAACCTGTCCGGTACCTTTTAGGCGAACTACTTGCAAATACCCAGCATCCATTCCAATATACGGATCGTAGAACACATTTTCGGTATGTGCACGGTCAAGTGTTTTATGCGTATGGTTGTTGTTAAAAATCATCGGAATACCCAGGGCACCCAATTCAACTGTTTCATCAGAAATATTTTTAAATTCAAAACGCAGAACGATATTCTCGTTTTGTTTTGCCCAAAAACGAAGCACTTGTAAAGGACAGTCTTCGAAAAGAACGGAAAGATCAGAAGCAGCCAGTTGATTGACTCGTGAAGGATTTAATTTGTCTACAGGTGTTCGTGTTAAAGCAGAAGAGTAATTTTTCCAGTTATTGGATTCTCCTACCTTTATTCTAAAGTTGATATCACCTAAATGATAAAATCCTGCTTTATTCCTTTTATACAACCACTCTCCAGGGGTAAAGTCAAATTCAAGATCGGAAGCGGGCCTTAAGGCCTTTAAGGTTTGAGAACTTTTAAGAATCTCGATTTGAAAAGCTGAAGTTTTAAAAGTCAAATCACCTGCTTCAAGGTTCAGGGAGTCTTTATGCTCAGGTTGGGCTTTGGTGTTCAAACCTGATAAAACAAATAAAGTAAGGAAAAATAAAATTATACTGGTCTTTGGAACATTCATCTGCCGGTTTAGTCGATTTTATATCGTTCTAATTTAGGCATTTTCGTTGTGAACTTCCATAAAAAAAATAAACCCGGACCATCGAAAGACGGACCGGGTCATCTATTTCACCTGCAAATAAAGTCTTTATTTTACTTTGTCAACGATAGCTTTGAAAGCTTCAGGTTGGTTCATGGCCAAATCAGCCAGTACTTTCCTGTTGATTTCGATATCGTTCTTTTTCAACAATCCCATGAATTGTGAATACGACATTCCTTCAAGACGGGCCGCTGCGTTTATACGCTGGATCCACAATGCACGGAATGTTCTTTTCTTTGTTCGTCTGTCGCGATAAGCATACTGCTGGCCTTTTTCCCAGGTATTCTTTGCAACTGTCCAAACGTTACTACGCGACCCGAAATAACCTTTAGTTTTTTTCAGTAATTTCTTTCTCCGGGCACGTGATGCTACATGATTTACACTTCTTGGCATACTTTTTACTTTTTTGATAATCGGCGCTCCCGAGTTCTCGAGATACTTTAAAGCACAATTATCCGGTTAATAACTCATTTTACCTTTCTCTTCAAAAGGAATTTACGCAGTAAGCAGTCATTCGACCGATTACTTCATGTTCAACAAAAGTTTAACGTTACTTTCATTTGTCTTATCAATGGTTGTCCAATAAGTCAAATTGCGTTTACGTTTTTTACTCTTTTTCGTCAGAATATGACTTTTGTAGGCGTGCTTCCTTTTAATTTTGCCTGTTCCGGTAATTCTAAAGCGTTTTTTAGCACCGGAATTCGTTTTCATTTTTGGCATAATTCCTACTTAATTAAATGATTATCAAAGAACTCTATTATTATTTAGGTGAAATCTTATTTCTTTTTTGGTGAAATAAACATCGTCATTCGTTTGCCTTCCAGTTTAGGCATTTGTTCGACCGCTCCAAATTCTTCCAATTCGGTTGCCAGTCGCAGCAACAAAATTTCGCCTTGTTCCTTAAACAGGATTGATCTTCCTTTAAAGAAAACAAACGCCTTAACTTTTGCTCCTTCCTTCAGGAATTTCTCGGCATGACGCAATTTAAACTGAAAGTCATGCTCGTCGGTCTGTGGTCCAAATCGGATTTCCTTCACCACGATCTTCGTGGCTTTGGCTTTCATCTCTTTCTGCTTCTTTTTCTGCTGATAAAGAAACTTCTTGTAATCGATGATTTTACAAACCGGTGGATCGGCTTTTGGTGAAATTTCCACCAGATCCAACTCCATTTCGTCAGCCATTTGCAGGGCTTCACGCAGTGGATAAACTCCGGGATTCTCAATATTATCCCCTACCACGCGTACTTGCGGCACTCTGATTTTCTGGTTAATCCGATGTTGTGGTTCCTGTTCCCTTCTCGGTTGAAATCTTCTTGGTCCTCTTCTCTTAATAGCTATTTTTCGTTCCTCCTTAAGTTAGTTATACAATCCTGATAGTTGATCTCTTACTTCTTTTTCAATAAAATCAGCAAATTCGCTGATCTTCATTGATCCTTTATCACCTTCACCTTGTCGGCGTACCGAAACGGTTTCTGCTTCAGCTTCTTTTTCGCCAACAATCAGCAGATAAGGAATCCGTTTCAATTCGTTGTCACGTATCTTCCTACCAATCTTCTCGTTACGGTCGTCAACGACGGTGCGAATATCGTAATTATTTAGTAAATCTGAAACTTTTTTAGCATAATCGTTATACTTTTCACTGATTGGTAAAACCACTGCCTGCTCGGGTGTGAGCCACAATGGAAATTTACCTGCGGTATGTTCGATCAGCACGGCAACAAAACGCTCCATCGATCCGAATGGTGCCCGGTGAATCATTACCGGACGATGACGATTATCATCTGATCCGATGTATTCGAGTTCAAAACGTTCGGGAAGATTGTAGTCCACCTGTATGGTACCTAACTGCCAACTTCTTCCCAAAGCGTCTTTGATCATGAAATCGAGCTTTGGCCCGTAAAATGCAGCTTCTCCCTTTTCGGTTACCGTATTCAGCCCTTTTTCTTCGCAAGCCTCTATAATCGCCCTTTCGGCTTTATCCCAGTTTTCCGGCGAGCCAATATATTTTTCCGGTTTATCCGGATCGCGCAATGAAATCTGTGCTGTATAGTTTTCAAAATCGAGTGCCTTGAAGATGATGAAAATGATGTCTATTACTTTCTTGAACTCATCTTTCAACTGGTCGGGTCGGCAGAATATGTGTGCATCATCCTGCGTAAAACCACGTACACGCGTCAATCCATGCAACTCGCCACTCATTTCATAACGGTAAACTGTTCCGAATTCGGCCATGCGAACGGGCAGGTCTTTGTATGAGCGTGGCCACGCTTTATATATTTCACAATGATGTGGACAGTTCATCGGTTTCAACAGGTACTCCTCCCCTTCTGCGGGCGTACTGATCGGCCGGAAAGAGTCCTTTCCGTATTTTTGATAATGCCCCGACGTTTTATAAAGCTTTACATCGCCAATATGCGGAGTCATAACCTGCTCGTATCCGTATTTTTTTTGCACCTTTTTCAGGAAATTCTCGAGCTGTTCGCGCAATTGTGCTCCTTTAGGCAACCACAATGGCAGTCCCTGCCCAACCGATTCTGAAAAAGCGAAGAGCTGCATTTCCTTCCCTATTTTGCGGTGGTCGCGTTTTTTTGCTTCCTCCAGCATCACCAGATATTCGTCGAGCATTTTTTGCTTCGGAAAAGTCACGCCGTAAATACGGGTCAACATTTTATTATGCTCGTCGCCACGCCAGTAAGCCCCGGCTATTGCGGTCAGTTTAATCGCTTTAATATAGCCGGTATTTGGCAGATGCGGCCCACGACAAAGATCGGTAAAATTACCCTGTTTGTATAAGGTGATTGTTCCGTCTTCCAGTTCACTGATCAGTTCCTGCTTTAGTTCATCATTCTTTTCAGTGAACATTTCCATAGCATCGTCCTTTGCAATCTCTTCCCGAACAATATCATTTTTCTGACGTGCCAGTTCGAGCATTTTTTGCTCAATTTTTTGAAGATCTTTTTCCGAAATCACTTTATCATTTGGTAGGTCTACGTCGTAATAGAAACCGGTATCAACGGTTGGACCGATGCCAAATTTAGTCCCCGGATAAAACGACTCGATGGCTTCAGCCATTAAATGCGCAGATGAATGCCAAAAGGTTTCTTTTCCTTCCCTGTCGTCCCAAGTGTTCAGTTTAATTTGTGCATCGTGATCGATCTTACGAGTAAGGTCCCAAACTTCACCATCGACCGAAACCGACAAAACATCTTTTGCCAACCGGTTGGAGATGGATTTCGCTATTTCGATACCGTTTACTGCTTCATCGAATTCGCGCACACTGTTATCGGGAAGTGTAATCTTTACCATTTAATTCTTTTTTCTGTCAACCAAAAGTTCAGTTTGTTTACCCAAACGAACACGGCTTCTGTTTTTCAAACAAATATCAGGATAAACAGTTTAGTGTTTTAAATCCTAATTTTCAAAGTGGCTGCAAAGATAATTAATCCTGTAATATTTTAATAGTTTGGCCCACTATCCTCTGCCTGTTTTAAAGAATATTTCAACATTGCAGTGTTGATTAGGTCAGAAAGGGTTAAATATTGAAAATCATTTCTGTCTTATGGAACATTTTTTACTTTTGTTTTTCCTGAAGAATTAATAATTAAATTACCCATGAATAGATTTTTTGTTCTGCTTTTTGCGGTTTTTTTGTCGCTTAACCTGAGTGCTCAGAATGCCCGGAAATTTACACTTGAGGATATATTTGTGAAAGGCACATTTCGCGCCTCTTCGGTATACGGACTTCATTCGATGAACGACGGCATTCATTATTCCACCATGGAAAATGGAACCCGCATTGTGAAGTACAGCTACGAAACCGGCAATGAAACAGAAACGCTGTTCGATATTACCAAAGTTGAAGATGCACCGATTTCCTCATTTTCAGATTATACGTTCAGCGACGATGAGACAAAAATTTTGCTGACTACAAAAATGAAATCGATTTATCGCCATTCCTATACAGCTGAATATTACGTTTGGAACTCGGTGACGGAAGAACTTAATGCCCTTTCAGATGGTGGGCCCCAGCAACTGGCTACTTTTTCTCCCGATGGCGAGCGTATTGCATATGTACGCGACAACAACATTTTTGTAAAAAGTCTGAAGTTTGGCAGTACCAGCCAGGCCACATTTGACGGCAAGCAAAATGAGATAATTAATGGGGCTCCTGACTGGGTTTACGAGGAAGAGTTTGGATTCAACAAGGCTTTTTGGTGGTCGCCAAACAGCGAGTTTGTAGCTTACATCAAATTCGACGAGCGGGAAGTTCCACAGTTCTCAATGCCTATATATGCAGGGATGGCTCCAACTCATGAGCAATACAAACTTTACCCCGGTGAAGAGACCTATAAATATCCGAAAGCAGGCGAAAAAAATTCGATCGTTCAGGTGATGAATTACGAGATCAAAACAAAAATGTCCATTCCCGTGGATATTGGAGAAGAAACTGATTTGTATGTCCCCCGGCTGAAATGGACACCTAAAAATGATCTTGTTGTGATGCGTCTTAATCGCCTGCAAAACCAGATGGACATTTTGTATGCCAATCCCTATACCGGCGAAACCCGCGAAGTAATGACCGAAAAAAACGACCGTTATATTGCTGAGGATTTTCTGGATGCTTTTACCTACCTCGATAACGGCAATTTTGTGGTACTGAGTGAACGTAACGGATGGTCACATCTGTACTTATACAACAAAGATGGCATTGAATTGAACCAACTTACCGAGGGTGAATTCGATGTAACAGATTTTTATGGATACGATGCCAACAAGGAGGTTTATTACTACCAGGCAGCTGCCGAATCGCCTTTACGACGCGAAGTGTATTACATCAGTGAAGACAAGGAGGAAAAGGGCAAGCTATCGACAATGAAGGGCACAAACCGCGCAGTATTCAGCACTAATTTCAACTATTACATCAATTATTTTAGCAATAGCAGAACACCCAGTTACATCACCCTTCACGAGACAAATAAAAACAAACAAATACGTTTTCTGCAGGACAATACGGTGCTTAAAAACACCTTGCAGTCTATGAATATTCCCCAAAAAGAGTTTTTTAGTTTTACAACTTCGGAAGGTATTGAACTTAACGGCTACATGATTAAGCCAACAGATTTTAATCCGTCAAAAAAATACCCGGTTTTCATGACGCAATACAGTGGCCCGAATTCGCAAAGCGTAACCGATTCGTGGGGACGCGGTGTGGGCTGGAATGAATACTTGGCACAGGAAGGTTTTCTGGTAGTTTGTGTCGATCCCAGGGGAACTGGTGCCCGGGGTGAGGATTTTAGAAAAGTAACGTATATGCAGTTGGGAAAATACGAATCGGACGACCAGGTAGAAGCCGCCAAATACCTGCAAACACTACCCTATGTCGATGCTGATAATATGGCCATTTACGGCTGGAGTTATGGAGGTTTCATGTCTTTGCTATCGCTTGAAAAAGGAGGCGAAGTATTTAAGGCCGGCATTGCAGTGGCACCCGTCACAAGCTGGCGTTTTTACGACACCATTTACACGGAAAGATACATGCGCACGCCTCAGGTGAATGCGGATGGGTACGATGATAATTCGCCTCTTTCCCATGCCGGCGATATTAAAGGCCGCCTGTTGATCGTTCACGGCACTGCCGATGATAATGTGCATGCGCAGAATACCTTCGAAATGACTGAAAAAATGGTACAGGCCGGCGTTCAATTCGATATGGCAATGTATACGAACCGTAACCACGGTATTCGTGGAGGCAATACAAGTATGCACCTTTACACGAAAATGACCAATTTCCTCAAAGAACACCTGCAGTAGTCGATAATTGTTCGTAAATAGCTGCCCTGTTTTTTCAGAAAAGATTTATTTTCATGGCAACATTGAAACTAAATTGAATACAAATGAAAAAACTAGGCAGTTATTTTTTTCAGGGAGTTCTGGTAGTAGCCCCTGTAGCCATTACAATATATGTATTGTATGCCGTATTTACTCGGGTAGACGGCTGGCTTGATGATAACCTCGAACCTTTAATTGGCTTTTACGTTCCGGGGCTTGGAATCCTGATTGTTTTTATTGTGTTAACAGCACTTGGGTTTATCGCCCAAACGGCATTGCTTCGGCCGATAAAGACATTAGCGAACAAACTGATCAAACGGATCCCCGTGCTAAACTTGCTATACTCGTCGCTTAACGATTTGTTTTCAGCTTTTGTAGGTAACGAAAAAAAATTCAATGTGCCCGTGAAAGTGTATTTCAATAAAGAAAACAGATTATACAAACTGGGATTTATAACCAAAGAAACACTGGAAGAATTTGATTTAAAGGATTTGGCAGCAGTCTATTTTCCGCATTCCTATAATTTTTCAGGTGAATTATATTTGGTGCCTTCCGATCGGGTTGAGAAACTATCATTGTCGCCGGCAGAAGTTATGAAGTTTATCGTATCGGCTGGTGTGACAAACATTGAATTGCCTGAATGATCCCGGCTTTTATCGAAAATTTCCATCTGATCTACCATTTAAAACTTTTAGTATTCAAGTGAAGAGAACTGCATTAAGTAATATTCGTGAACAATTATTTTAGATAAATCATTATCTTGCCAATCAAGAGTTTTGATCCATAAAAAATCAGAAAATGTATAAACCAAACTTAATGACAAGCAAGGTATTTTTTGCGTTACTTTCGCTGGCCTTGATTCTGGGATGTGGAACAGAAGGTCAAAAACAAATGCCACCTACCGATGTAGAAGTAGTTGAGGCAGTTCAGCACGACATTGTTGACAAAGTAGATTTTGTAGGTGAAGTATCCGGCTATCAGGATATTTCCATACGTGCCCGTGTGGTCGGTTACCTCGAAGGTATTCACTTTCGCGAAGGTTTTCCCGTAAAAAAAGGTCAGCTGCTGTATACCATCGATGACCAGGCTTACAGGGCTGAAGTCGCTGCCCGCCAGAGTGATGTAGCTGAGGCAAAATCGCAATTTGCCAAAGCCCAAAGCGACCTGGAACGTTACAAACCGCTGGCAGAATCGAATGCTGTCAGTAAGGCAGATCTGGATGCTGCACAACTGCAGTACGATGCTGCACTTTCGATGGTTGAAGCCGCTGAAGCCAAACTGGAAATAGCACAGATCAACTTAAGTTATACACGTGTTCAATCTCCCATCAATGGAATAATTGGAAAATCGCTATCCGATGTGGGTGAACTTGTTGGTCAGTATCCGCATGTTGTGCTCAACACCGTTTCTAAAATGGACCAGATTTTTGTAGAGTTCTTCCTTCCTGAAAATCAGTACCTGCAGGTGGTGAAAAAAATGGAAGACCAAACCGAGATCTTTGATGAAACAAGATACACGGAAGACAATCTTGAACTGGTACTTGCTGATGGAACCATACACGATCATAAAGGTCATGTCACTTTTATCGACCGCGGCGTAAACAGCAGTACAGGAACAATATTGATTCAAACGCAATTCGACAATCCGGCACAAATAATTCGACCCGGACAGTATGCAAAAGTAAGGGTGCCGATAACACATGAAAATGCCATAATAATTCCGCAGAAATGTGTTAAAGAGTTGCAGGGTCAGTTTTCTGTTTTTGTGGTAAACGATGAAAACAAGGTGGAAACGCGTCAGATACAAGCCGGTGTTAAAATAGGCAGTCTGTGGCTGGTTGAAGATGGTTTACAGCCCGGCGATAAAGTAATCAGTGAAGGACTTCAGAAAGTGAGAAACGGAATGGTTGTAAACCCAACAGTTGCCACTTTTGACAGCCAAAACAATTCAATTTAAACAGGAAGCTATGTCGGAAAGTAAAGGTAACTTTTTTGTACACAGACCTATAGTGGCAATGGTGATCGCCATTGTTATTGTAATTGTTGGTTTTGTGATGTTAAGTGGTTTGCCTATTGAGCAGTACCCTAATCTTACGCCACCCATTGTTCAGGTACGTGGAACCTACACCGGAGCCAGTGCGCTGAATGTGGAAGAATCGATGGCGACTCCGCTTGAACAGCAAATCAATGGCGTGGATAACATGATCTACATGAAATCGACAAATGCCAATGACGGTTCAATGAATATCCAGATCTCGTTTGAGGTGGGCACCGATCCTGATATGAACACGGTACTTACACAGAACCGTGTTTCGGCAGCAACTGCAAAACTTCCCGAGTCGGTGAAGAAATTTGGAGTAACCACCGAAAAATCACTGCCCAATACACTAATGCTCATCACACTCACTTCAGACGGAAGATATGACCAGGATTTCCTGGGGAACTATGCATTGATCAATCTAAAAGACCAGCTGGCCCGTATCAAAGGAATCGGGCGTGTGAACGTAATTGGAGCTTCCGACTATTCAATGCGCATTTGGGTGAAGCCGGACAGGTTGGCCGCAATGGGAATAACCATTCCAGAAATATTGAATGCCATTAATTCGCAAAATGCCATTGTCCCCGGTGGTAAATTTGGCGCCGAACCGGCTCCACCAGGTACAGAATATACCTACACGGTGCGCATGCCCGAACGATTCAATTCTCCGGAGGCATTCGGTGAAATTATCGTTCGTACGGAGGAAGACGGGGCTCAGGTAAAATTAAGAGAAATTGCCACGATCAAACTCGGTGTTGAAACCTACAGCGCCTTCACCCGCCTTAATGGTGAAGAATGTTCGTTGATCGCCCTTTATCAGGCACCCGGATCAAACGCGGTAGAACTGGCAGCCCAGGTACAGGCTGAAGTCGAAAGATTATCCGGCAACTTTCCGGAAGGCATAAAATACGATGTATCGCTCGATTCTACCGCTGCAATTACTGCGGGTATCAGCGATATTGTTGAAACGCTGATCATTGCCCTGGTACTCGTTATCCTGGTTGTTTTTATTTTCATTCAGGACTGGCGGGCAACCTTAATACCTACTATTGCAATTCCTGTATCGCTAGTAGGTGCATTCATTTTCTTCCCAATGTTGGGTTTTACCATTAATGTGCTTTCATTGCTCGGACTTGTCCTCGCCATCGGGATTGTAGTTGACGATGCTATTGTAGTGGTAGAAGCCGTACAGGTGAACATCTCTAAAGGAATGAAGGCCAAAGAAGCCACACTGGATGCCATGCGAAAAGTTACTGCGCCGGTAATCGCCACTACGCTCGTTTTAGTTGCGGTATTCATTCCTGTAGCAGGAATGGCAGGTATTACTGGCAGGTTGTATCAGCAGTTTGCCATTACTATTGTAGTTTCGGTAATTGTTTCCTCGATAAACGCGCTTACACTTAGTCCGGCTCTGGCTTCGTTACTCTTGAAAGAGCCAAAACCATACAAAGGTCCGCTGGGTTGGTTTTTTGGAAAATTCAATAAATGGATGGGCAAATCGACAGATGCCTATATGAGCCTTACCGGTGTAATCACCCGGAAGATTAAACGTGGTGTTGTTTTTATTATCGTTCTAACTGCAGCTGCCGGTTTATTCGGCAAATTAGTTCCCGGCGGTTTTATACCGGAAGAAGATATGGGCTACTTCTTTGTGAATATGCAATTGCCCGATGCTGCATCGCTGCAACGATCGGATGTCGTAGCCCGGCAAATTGAGGGAATTCTCACTGATTATCCGGAAATTGAATACGTTACCAATGCCACCGGGTTTAGCATGTTAACAGGGGCAATGGCCACGAATACAGGCTTCATGTTTATTAGTCTTGTAGATTGGGATGAGCGTGAAAAAACCGTTAAAAATCTGATCCAGGAAATTAACGTGCGACTGGCCATGCAGGTCAAAGGAGCGCAAGTTTTCGCTTTTGGACCGCCGGCCATTCCCGGATTGGGAAACGGCTCGGGCTTCAGCATCATGCTGCAGGATCGCGCCGGGAACACACCCGAATACCTGGCTGCCAATACCATGAAATTTATTCAGGCTGCCAATGCCCGTGAAGAGATAAACAATGCCTTCACTACTTTTCAGGCAAGTGTACCTCAACGTTACATGGATATTGATAAGGAAAAAGCATTGAAAATGGGCATTTCGCTAAACGATTTATACACCACAGTCGGTGCATTCATGGGGGGAGCTTATGTGAACGATTTCACGCGCTTCGGACGACTCTATAAAACCTATATTCAGGCGGAGTATTCCTATCGGGTATCCGAAAAAGATATTAACAGTTTCTTTATTAAGAACCGAAACGGAGATATGATCCCCCTTGCCACACTGGCAACCGTTCAACCCATATCTGGACCTGAATATACCAACCGATTCAATCTCTACAGGGCCGTGGAAGTGACCGGAGCGCCGGCTCCTGGCTACACATCGAAACAGGCAATGGATGCCTTAAAAGAGGTGGCTGCCGAAGTTCTGCCTGATGACATGGGGTACCAGTGGAATGCCATGTCGTACCAGGAAGAAAAAGCATCTGGTTCACTTGGCATAATCATGGCATTCTCGCTGTTGTTTGTATTTCTGATTCTTTCAGCGCAATACGAAAGCTGGTCATTACCCTTTAGTATTTTGCTTGGTACGCCTTTCGCCATTTTTGGTGCATTGTTTGCACTTTGGGGAGCTCGTTTCCTGAGCGTATCATTTGAGAACAACATTTTTGCACAGGTGAGTTTTGTGATGTTAATTGGTATGGCTGCTAAAAATGCGATTCTGATCGTTGAATTCGCCAAAGAAGAATTCGACAAAGGCAAAAGTCTTTTCGATGCTGCTACAGAAGCGGCACGCTCCAGATTCAGACCTATTTTGATGACCGCTTTCTCTTTTATACTTGGAATTTTACCATTAATTGTGGCTTCCGGCTCAGGTGCTGAAGCACGAAAAGTTATGGGGATGGCACTTCTGGGCGGAATGGTAGTCGCTACTTTCCTTGGCGTATTCCTCTACCCTATGCTGTTTGTCTTTATCGGGAAACTGGCAAATTACGAAAAGAAGCGTGATGCTGAAATTCAGCAAAAACCGGCAAAGCAATAACATCAACTAAAACTTGAAAAGTAAGATGAAAAGAACAAAAATATATCAACTATCCATCGCAATTGCTGTAATGTTTTTGGCCGGCAGTTGCATGGTAGGTCCCAACTTTCAGAAAGTTGAAGTAGACAGTCCTGATGCTTACCGGGGAACTGAACTAACTGTCGACACGCTTGATCTTCCTGTATACACGAAAGTTTTTAATGACACGGTTTTGCTTGCCCTGATTGATTCGGCACTTCAAAACAATTATGATGCACAAATGGCTTTGTCCCGCATTAACGAGTCGCGTGCTTACCTGGGAATGGCCAAAGCCGATCTCTATCCGTCCATAACCGTAGGTGGCAATGCTGCTTTCGGAAATACACTGGGTACCTTTCCAACGGGTCTAGACGCTGCCGGATCGTTTTCAGCGACTGCCAACGTAAACTGGGAATTGGTTTTCTGGGGAAAATACCGCCGGGCAACAGAAGCAGCCCGCGCTGATCTCATGGCCTCCGAATACGGTTACCGGGTACTTCAGTTAAGTTTAATTACCCAGGTAGCCAATGCTTATTATAACTTGCTTGACTATCGCAAACGACTGATCATTGCCCAACGCACACTGGAAACCAGATCTGAATTTTTACGCATTATTTCCGAGCGTTTCGACAAAGGAATCGTTCCGGAAATCGATCTGAACCAGGCACAAATACAGGAGGCCTATGCTGCGGCTTCTATACCGGTTTACAAACGTTCCGTCACATTTACAGAAAATGCCCTGAGTGTTTTGATCGGAGAGAATCCACAGGAGATCATTTCTGCATATACGATTGATGATCTTGAAATTCCTGAAAATATACCGGTAGGAATGCCTTCGCAATTGTTGGAACGGCGTCCCGATATTTTTGAAGCCGAACAATTATTCAAGGCACAGAATGCCCGAATTGGCGTGGCGCAGGCCATGCGTTTTCCTTCAATCAGTCTGACCGGATTATTTGGACTGGCCAGTGCCGATCTTTCTGCATTCAACGCAGGCGATGCTGTGATGGGATCAGTGGGTGCAGGCTTGTTCGGACCTGTTTTTCAGTTTGGCAAAAATAAGCGACGTGTTGAAGCCGAACGTGAGCGAACCGAACAAATGCGGCTGAACTATGAAAAAGCAGTCATTTCTGCCTTTCGCGAAACAGAAGATGCATTGGTTAATATAAAAACCATAGAAGAGGAAATAACCTATATCGAAAAGCAGGTTGTCGCTTCTGAAAATGCAGCTAAACTTTCGCGTCAAAGATATGATGGAGGTATTACCAGTTATCTCGAAGTACTCGACGCAGAACGTACACTGTTCGAAATTGAATTATACCATACCGACCTGCAAAAGCGTCGGTTAAGTGCTTATTCAGAACTTTATAAAGTGCTGGGTGGCGGTTGGACCAATGATGTCGTCTCTGAAGAAAATACAGCAGATTAGGATTTTCTTACTATAAATAGCAGACAGCGCATTATCGACGATTTGTGGGTGATGCGTTGCTTTTGGTTATTGACACGGAAAGCTTAATTATCCATATACCTTTTGTAGTATTCAGCTTTTTGCTCATCGCCAAAACGGGCATAAATATTGGCGAAATATCCGGCATATTCTTTCCCCGGTTTTTGTTCCCACAATTTTTCGAGGTAAGGCAACGCCTTTTTAAAATCAGCGGTCACCTTGTCCAATTCTTTTAAAAGAATGTTGTATTGTTTGCGGGTTTTATTTTGCTCATATTCTTTCATTGCCTGATCGTAGCGGTTTTGTCCGGCCCAGTAATATTTTTTTGCCATCCAGTCGAGCGCCTCAAACTGATCGGGATTGAGCTGTAGCAATACCGTTGCAACCGAATCACAAACAGCCTCGTTTTCCATTTCCTTATTTACTTCGAGATACCTGATCAGGTTTGTCTCCGCCGTCTTGTCGCCTGGATTCATTCCATTCCAGGCCTGTTTTGCCTTGCTGTATTCATCTATTTCGGAATAGAGTTCAAACAAGCGTGCGTTCACTTCAGAATTACCTGTTCCATAATTTTTGGAATAAAATTCCAGGGCAGAAAGTTCTTTTGAAAGATTATCCTGTTCACGATAAATTTCAGCCAGATCGCGATACATTTCGACATCGGCATAATTTTTATACCGCGCCTGATCGAACCAGGCAATAGCTTGTTCTGTTTGCCCGGCTTTTACAGCGATTTTGGCAGCCTGGGCATAATCAATACCCGGAGTTTCTTCCAAAGGAGTTTGCTGAAAATATTGATTCCAGGCTTCCACAGCCTGAAGGTAATCACCCTTCTCACTAAAATTTTCGGCACTGGTTTTTAAGTTTCCCAGTTGTTTTGTGGATGAACAACCTGCTAAAATTAAAATGACGAATGATAAAATAATCGCTGATCTCATATCTCTATTTGTTGGAGGGCCAAAACTAATTAATTATTTCCAGACTCTCAGTTTCAATCAAAGCATTCAATCAAAACCTCAGCGCATTTATTCTTCGCTTTTACTTTCAATATTGCGTTCGATCGATTCAAGCAGTGCATCCTGAAAAATGGGATTGGTAAGCACATAATCATGTCCCATTCGCTTCATGTCTTCCTTGGTGATAATTCCCTTTATATCTGAAACTTTTACGAACCCCGGTAAGTTATCGGGATTTGAAGGTCCTTTATTGCCGATCCGGTTTTTCAGGTGTGCCAGGCTCGACATTTTCAACAAGATATCTTTCGAATTAATGACCAAACGGACGGTATCTGTCATTTGATTGAGATTGTGAAATGCCTCTCCTTCTTCAAAAACATTACGGGGTGCCACGCTGCCTACAAAGGTTATGTTATTGTAAGTTTTTACAAGCGGGATATTCTGTTTTTTTCTTTCCAGGATATAACTGCGAAATAGCTCGTTTGCCATCGATGAAAACAGAATGGAAACGGTGAGGTCGTTGGGGTGATCTTCAAAATAAGCCGTGTCACTCATAAACTCATCGAGCATATGCTGGAAGATCGCAAAATCGGCCGCACCCCGTTTCGAAACACGTAAAGCATTGTAATAACGATAGGCTTTGTCTTGCGTTCCCCATGCAAAAACACTAACCAAAGCTTTCTGGAAAAGCGAATCGCCATACTGGATTTTTAATCGCTGCATGTAGCTGTTAACCTGCTTGTCAAAAGATTTTCCGTAGCCTCCCACAATGATATAGAAATTTTTAATTCCTTTTTTAAGTCGGTAATATTCATAAATGTCGTACAAAATATTGTGGTTGACTTTTTCTACAGGATACCCCTCTCCCATATTTAAGGCACGCATGTTAAGGTCAATTTCACCTGTTTCGTAGTTGTAGGTGCAAAAATACAGTGTGTTGGTTTGCTGGGTATCGCTGTTTTTAAAACTGTAGGTGTTATCTTCACTCACCACCAACTGCCGATTGGTAAAAAATGGCATCTTTTCCGGTCGCAACCTTCCGGATTCATTGAAAATAGTCGTTTCAATTTGCGCTTTTACAAAAAGGGTAGAGATAAAGAGCAAGAATAACAGTTTGATTTTAAGCGCAATTTGCATGACGGAGCAGAATTTAATTTTAGATAAAAATAGAAAAATATAATAAAATACAGCGTAGGATTTTACTCCAGTGTTTTGGTTAATATTTGATTCAACAGTTCGCTGATCAATGCACCACGCGTCAGTACCATCATATGCGATCCATCTTCCACCAGGTAATCGAAGGCCACATTACGCGCAGGAATCGTTTTATCAAGATCCCCGTGAATATGAACAATTTTCGGGTCATATTCCAGACGATCCCACTCCAGTATCATTTTAACGGTTCGCTTTAAGAACTTCGGATCTTTATCGCGTAGCATGGCTTTAAAGGTTTTCGCATCTTTTCCACGATCCGGTTCAACTACAGGCTGTAGAACCTTCGCCCCAAGTTTAACGATCCGTCCCGGAACTAATTTATAAATCGGGATAATTTTCTGAAAGCGGTAACGAAATGGCAATTCTTTTCGACTCTTGGCGCTCGATATCAGAATAACCGTGTCTGGGTTCAGGAAATCATTCATCTCGGTAGCCAGCATGCCACCCAATGAAACTCCAACGATTGAAAAACTCGAGGTGGTATCAATTTGCTTGGCAAGTTGTCGCGCAAAATCATGCATATTCCAGTCTTTCCCCGGAGTGAAATATTCTATATTTCTAACCTCAAAAACCGAATCGAGATGAACGTTCTTATACAAACGTGCGTCGGCTCCCTGCCCGGGAATCAGGTATACTACATGCCTTGATTCCTGCGCGTTAAGTGTCAGCATTATTCCCAGGAACAAAATATTGAGTGCAATTATTCTCAATTACCAGTTATTATGATTTACCGCTTAAAATTAGGAAAAACTTGCGGCCACTTCATCGATCTTCTCGGCAAGGTCGAAATCTTTTTCTGTTAGACCATCCGCTTCATGAGTACTGAGTGCGATATTTACATTTTTATACGTATTATCCCAATTGGGATGGTGATCGGCTTTTTCAGCAAGCAATGCGACTTGTGTCATAAACGCAAAAGCCTGTTTGAAATCTTTAAAAATGAATGCGCGTTTAATAAAGTCGCCATCCTGCTGCCAATCCTTATCGAGGCTCTCCAGTTTATCGGTAATTTGTTGTGCTGATAATTTTTTCATGTTTTCTGTTAATTTGATATTAGCTCCCTTTTCATTCGGGTACCTGCTCTAAGTATAACAAACTCGAAACACTTGAGTTTGAATGATTTTTTTATCTGCCGGTCTGCCTACCGATTCAAAGGGAATGGTACTCCAGCACCTGACCGTCGTTTTCCAATGTTTGTTTTACCAGTTGATAATCCAGTTTCTGGGGTATAACTTTCTGATCGATAGCCAGTGAAACAATTGTTGCAGCGCTTTGTCCCAGGATCATAAAAACCGGCTCCATGCGAATAGATCCATATGCAATGTGTGAACTTGAAACAGCCACAGGTACAACCAGGTTTTTACATTCATTTTCTTTCGGGAGGATGCTTCCCATGGCTATCCTATAAGGTTTCTCCGGATGTATGCCAATGTCGCCCTCGTTTTGCGCGTATCCTTCAGGAGTAATATAGCGCTGCACATTGTGCGAGTCCATGGTATACGATCCCATCCCTATCGATTGTTCAACCATCCGGTCCCCCAGCACCTCGTGTTCAGTCATCACAAAAGCACCTTTCATGCGACGCGCCTCGCGTACATAAATTTGATGCGGCCAGTTCCCATTGTCGGTAAACTCGTCTTTGGCCAGTCCCCACTGCCGCATTTCACTTCTGATCTCATCGGGAACCCGCTCATCGGTGGCATAAAAATAAAGCAGGCCTTTTTGGTACTTCTCATGCTCTTTAATGATTTCAGCCCTTTCATGGTAGTCGGCCTCGGGGTATGCGTAATTCATTCCGATGTTATCGAAACTGAACGGACCGTGGTTATTCACATCGGTTTTTCGATTGGGAATCGGATCGAACTTATTGAAAACTTCACGCCAACCATCGTTTAGGAGGCGCACCAGCAGTTCATACTGGGTTGAATCGTAGCCTTCCGGTCTCTCAAACGGTACACGGTTGTCCTTAACTTTTGTGAGACACATCCGGAAACAATAGGCTTGGACACGCTTATCCGCCTGTCCTTTTTCTCCTGGAGGATTGTTCGAAATACGCGGAAGAATACCGCTGTCTGGATCATCGGGAACAGTGTATGGGCTAATTTTTCGGTTTCCAAAATGATGGTTATGATGCAAAAGACCTGCTTGAACACCATTCCATTTTTCATTGTAAGTTTGCGAAGATTCTCGTCCTACTGTATAACTTACACCTGCCGCTGCCATCAAATCGCCTTCATAGGTGGCATCAATGAACATTTTCCCGGTGAATATCCGGCCATTTAGCATGCGAATGGAAATAATTTTTCCATTCTTCATTACTACTCCGTTATCACGATCGAGCCAGTGCTCACGATATACCTGAATGGTATTCTCGCGCACAAAATCTTCAAAAATCTGCTCTGCCACATGCGGTTCAAATATCCACATGGTACGTTTATCGCCATCTATGGCCGGAGTTCCCTGCCCGCGGTTTCCATATTCTTCACGGCTTTGCCATTTCCAGGATTTGTCAGTTTGATAATACTGGTAAACCCTTTGATAAAATTCACGAGCGAGCCCGCCAATTACTTCCTTGTTCCCGGTGTCAGTGAATCCAAGACCTGATGAAGTCATGCCTCCAAGGTGCTTGTCGGGACAAACTACGACTACGGTTTTGGCTGATCTTGCAAGTTGCACGGCTGCAGTTACCGCTGCTGAAGTTCCTCCATAAATAATCACATCCGCTTTAATTTCATCTCGTGATGTATTTTTACATCCTGAAAGGAATAATGCAATAATCAACACAAATCCCGTTAAGATTCTGAAATTCATTTGTATTTGATTTTTGTGATTTTAATACCTTCTTCTTCTTTCTTTAACTTCAAATTCTTTTTCGGTCTCAAAATTTTTCCCCGCGATGGTGAGTGTATAAGAACCTGCTTGAACGGTTTTCTCATTTTCATCCATCAAATTCCACTCGATGTAATTCAAGCCCTTTTCAACGGTCAGTTTTTGTTTTTTGATTTCATTCCCGTCGGCATCAGTAATCCACCATTCTACCTCTCCTTCCGATTTCAAAAAGCAGGGAGCTTTTAATCCTTTCGAAAAGCGCATGTAATAAGCTCTGCCTGGCTCATAAACATCCGGAAAATCAAGAATCGTGGCCTGTTCTTCCCCTTCAGAGGCCTTCATAACCTGTTTCATCAAACGAACGTCGAGTGCCCACACACCGCGGCCATGTGTTCCAATTACAGCAATATCATCGCGTGAATGAACCTGGAGATCGTGTACATAGGTCATAGGTAAATTGCCAACCAGCGCCTGCCAGCTTTGGCCCCGGTTACCTGAAACGAAAACTCCATAATCGGTACCCACGTATAAGATATTTTCGTCTTTTGGATCTTCGCGGATCACGTTTACAGGACCATACGGAATGTTGGCTTTGATGCTTGACCAGGTCGTTCCATAGTCTTCCGATTTCCAGATATACGCTGCAAAATCATCATCGCGTTTTCCATTTTGAGTCATGTATACCCGTCCCTCGGCAAAACGCGAAGCTTCGATTCGAGATACCCATTTCCGATATGGAAGACCGTTAACGATCTCGCTCCATTCTGTTCCGCTATTGTTCGTTACCCAAACCCGTCCGTCATCCGTTCCAACGTAAATCAAACCAAATTTAAGAGGCGATTCACTGATCGTAAAAATAGTCTGGTATGGAATGTCTCCTTTCATGTCCGGATCGTTGTACGTCAGGTCAGGACTGATGCGTTCCCAGGTTTTACCCTCGTTCATCGAGCGGTGAACAAACTGTGTTCCGTGATAAATAATACCGGGATTGTGTGGCGACAGTATAAAAGGTGCCAGCCACTGTCCCCGCAATCTTTCTGTATTCTCAGGTACAGGAGGCATGATATTTTTACTGTCAAACGTCTTCATGTCGGTTTTAGTAATCGTGCCATAAAAACCTGCTGAATACACTTTGTCGGGCTCATCCGGATGAATAACATGGTTACTCCCCTCGCCTCCCGGTGCATATTCAAATTCAACTGCCGGAATCTGGTCGCGACCGCTTCTAAGGTTTACTTCTCCAAAATAACTGCCATGATCCTGGATGGAACCATAAACTTTGAATGGTTCCGAATTATCGATGCCCACATTGAAAAACTGGGCCAGTGGCAAATTATCGTAAAAGGTGCGGAAATTCTCCCCATCGTATGAAACAGCAACTCCACCGTCGTTTACATTGACCAGGTAATTGGGATTTTCAGGATCGATACATAAACCATGATGATCCCCATGCATTCCGCGTAAAGGCCGATACGTTTTCCCCCCGTCTTCGGATAAATTCAATGCCAGCCCCATCACATAAATCTTATCCGGATTAAGCGGATCAACCCTGATCTGACCAAATACCCAGCCGTAGGTTCCTGAAAGGCCTTCCATGTAAGCATTTTGCTCGCTTACCTGGCGCCAGTTTTCCCCACCATCGTCGGAACGATAAACCGTTGCTCCCTTAATTCTCCCGCTGCTTGGCCTTCCATAAGCATCTTCGGTTTGATTTAAGGCATTATCTTCAGGTAACTTCTCGTAATTATCGACAAAAGCATAGACCGTTTCGGGTTGCGCTTTGCAAAGATCAATTCCAATCCTTCCGCGATATGCAGTTGCCGGCAATCCGCTATTAATTTCTATCCAGGTTTTTCCACCATCAGCGGTTTTGTACAGCCCGGTATTTGTGTAATCAGCTTCTGTTCGCGGATCGTTCCATTTTTTTCGGATACGCTGCCACATACTTGCATAAATAACATCTGGATCTGTTGGATCCATGACCAGATCATAGGCGCCCGTCATTTCATCCAAATAGAGTATTTTCTCCCAGTTTTCCCCACCGTCAGTGGTTTTATAAACTCCGCGTTCGGTGTCGTTGGTCCATTCATTACCCCCGGCAGCCACATACACCATTCCCGAATTTTCGGGATGTACCAGAATGCGTGAAATCGTATTGGTATTGGTTAATCCTTTGTGCACCCAGGTTTTGCCACCGTCATTCGAATAGTATACTCCGGCTCCTGCATTCGAACTCCTGAAAATATTGGCTTCGCCGGTTCCGGCCCAGATTATATTTTGGTTTTGCGGATCTAATGCTATATCTCCAAATGCGGTTGACATACCGTGTTCGAAGACCGGTTTCCAGGTTACTCCTTCGTTTTCCGTTTTCCATATTCCTCCGGAGGCACCGGCTACGTATATCGTATAGTTATCACCTTTGGGTACTACTACTTCCACGTCGGTCATTCGACCACTTATGTTGACCGGCCCTACAAATTGCCAGGGCAAATTTTCATAAATCGATGCTTCCTTAAGTTCCAGGAATTCTTCGTACCATTGCTCGCGTTGCTGAGCCTTCGTTTTTTCGATCACCTGCTGAGCCCGTAGCATTTGGCTTCCCAGCAGGAGCAATAAACTTATCAAAAGGATATGTTTGATCATAATTCTTGGTTTTTGTTGCTGTAAATTTAATTTTGTTACTAAAGCTAATGATAAAAACAGAAATATTCAGGATTTCCAAACAAAAGTGTTTATGTAGTGTTAGCTTTATATAACATAAAATCAGGGCCCGACGTGGATCAGATAAATACTATATACCTGGCAGGCATTCGGATTGACGAACCCATTGTGACGCTCACCGATTTACTGGTTTCTTTCCTCTGCTTTTTATTTGCGTTTAAACTCCATCGCTCGGGAAAGAAAGAAAGAGTATTTACCTATTTTAAATTTTATTTCCTCGTAATGGGAATAGCAACTGCACTGGGTGGAATTATCGGGCATGCATTCTTATATTATTTTAGTTTTTACTGGAAGTTGCCCGGCTGGATTACCAGTATGATCTCGATAATGTTTGTGGAACGTGCTGCTATCGAACACACCCGGATCCAACTTTCAACCAAAGTCGTAAAAGTACTTAGCGTAATTAACATTATTGAATTTCTCACCTTTCTTACCCTCACCATTTTCAGCCTCAATTTTTTCTTTGTCGAATTTCATTCGGGTTACGGTCTGATGTTTGTCGTCTTATCGCTTGAAGGATTTCTTTTTATAAAAACAAAAAATAGGGCCAGTGGCTTACTGTTAATAGGCGTGTTTTTTGCAGCGGTTGCTGCGCTGTTTTTTATGAATAAAATTTCTCCTCACCCCTGGTTCAACTATTTGTCAGTAAGTCACGTAATGATGGCTATTGCAGCTTTGTTCTTCTATTTGGGCGCCAGCAAAATAGATATGTCTGCTAATCAAGACTAAAAGAAAACACGCATGGTTCGTCAAAAAAATACTTGAATTGTGTAACACTAAAGGGTAAAGTAAGTCTTATCTAAAAACCAATTAAATGAGACTGACGTTTGTTCTAATTCTGTTACTGTATACAACCATTATTTTTGCCCAGGAAAAACGCACTTACACGGCAACCACCAGCGAAGAATTAGACCTGAACATTGACGGTAAACTGGATGAACCGGCCTGGCAAAATGCCAACTGGGAAGATCATTTTGTAGGTCACGAACCGGTAGTTGGCGCCGAACCTTCGAAGCAAACTGAATTTGCGATTCTTTACGATGCCAATAACATTTATGTAGCCATACGATCATTCGATAATCCAGACAGCGTTTCGATGCGCATGACCCGGCGCGATCAACTGGAAGGCGATCTCGTTGGCATTGCTTTCGATTCTTATTTTGATAAACGAACCCACTTTATGTTTATCGTTTCGGCAGCAGGAGTGAGAACCGACAACATTTCGAGCAATGACGGTGAAAATGAAGATTATACCTGGGATGCCATCTGGACGGCAAAAACTGAAGTGACGAAAAATGGCTGGAATACGGAAATGCAGATTCCGCTGACCCAATTGCGTTTTAAAGAAGGTGAAGAGCAGGTGTGGGGATTACAGGTTTTGCGCTACATTTTCCGAAAAGACGAATTATCGTCGTGGCAACTGATGGATAAAGAGACATCGGGATTTACTTCGAAATTTGGTGTTCTGAACGGAATCAAGAATATCAAACCTCAGAATTCGCTGAATGTCACACCTTATGTTGTGGCACGAACCGAACGTTTCGAAAAGCTTCCGGAGGATCCGTTCAGAAGCTCGGGAAAAGACAACAGCATTAATGCAGGGCTGGATGCAAAAATCGGATTGACCAATAACATTACGATGGACCTGACCGTCAATCCAGATTTCGGGCAGGTGGAAGCTGACCCTTCACAGGTGAACCTGACAACGTACGAAACATTTTTTGAGGAAAAGCGTCCCTTCTTTATTGAAGGGAAAAATATTCTTTCCTACAGTCTTTCGTTTGGAGATGGCGATCTGGCAGCAAACAATCTTTTTTACTCGAGAAGAATAGGCCGGCGCCCACACTATGGAGCTGACCTGGATGATGATGAATACGTTGATCAACCCGATTTTACGCGCATTATAGGAGCAGCAAAAGTAAGCGGAAAAACACCTGATGGATGGTCGGTTGGCGTGCTGGAAAGCGTGACCTCAAAAGAATATGCAGCTATTGATGGTATCAATGGAAAACGAACGCAAACCGTAGAACCACTGACCAATTATTTTGTAAGCCGGATACAGAAAGACTTCAACGACGGAAATACCTATATTGGTGGAATTCTCACGGCTGTTAATCGTTCGATCAACGATGAAAATCTTGAGTTCCTGCATAAAAGTGCTTACACAGGCGGAATCGACTTTGTACACAAATGGAACAATAAAAAGTGGTTGCTGGACGGCGGTTTATATTTTAGCCGTGTGGCCGGCACGAAAGAAGCGATCCTGAACACACAAACCATGTATTCGCGCACTTATCAGCGTCCAGATGCGGACTACCTTACGCTGGATTCGACCCGGACTTCGCTGGGTGGCTATGGTGGAAAATTTACTTTTGGAAAGGTTGGCGGTCGATTTATGATCGCTGCTATTTTTAACTGGAAATCTCCGGGGTTGGAAATCAACGATGTTGGCTACACTCCTCGTGTCGATGAGTTTATGCAAATCCTGTGGATGGGATACCGCTGGTACGAACCGTTTTCGATATTCAGGAACGCCAGTTTGAATCTAAATCAGTGGACCTTTCATGATTTTGGCGGCAATTTTCTAAATGCCGGAGGAAATATCAACGGACATGCACAATTCAACAATTTCTGGAATGCTTTTGCCAATTTAAACCTGGATAGCGAAACCTTATCGCATTCGGTTCTACGGGGTGGTCCATCGATGAAATTACCGGGCAGCATCGGATTTTATGCGGGCATGTTTTCTAATCCGCAAAAGAAATTCACCTATGGTGTAGACGGCGGAATGAACTGGAGCAATGTGAAGGACTTTTCTTCCAATTACAGTTTTGAACTTGAATTCGGATTCCGGCCATTTGAGGCACTCCAGTTTGAGTTATCACCGGAATACTCAGTGGCAGACAGCAAATTGCAGTATGTAACTCAACAGGACTACCTCAACGATACAAGGTATGTTATGAGTACCATTCACCGGAAAACCTTTGCCATGTCGATGCGGTTGAATTACAGTATTACGCCTGATCTGACCATCCAGTTCTGGGGGCAGCCTTTTGTGGCCTCGGGCGATTATTCCGATTTCAAATATGTTACCGACAGCCGTGCCGGCGATGTTGAGAAACGCTATCGCTTGTATACCGATCAACAGATCAGTTACAATCCAAATTCCGAAATGTACCTTGTTGATGATAACACCGATGGAAATATTGACTATTCTTTTGATCAACCGGATTTTAATGTCAAGGAATTCCTTTCGAACCTGGTACTGCGCTGGGAATACCGTCCGGGATCGATGATCTACCTGGTATGGTCGCAAAACCGCAGTGGATTTGAAAACATCGGTAAATTCGATCTGGGAAATGATATTCAACACCTGTTCGACCAAAAATCTCAAAACGTATTCCTGGTGAAGTTTTCGTACCGTATTGGAAGGTAATGCTTTAAATTCCTGAACTTTAACCCGCCGATTCAGGCTAATTTTTTACGTATACATTTTCTCCCGTCAGTTTCACCTTTCCGGAAATGGTATTGGCATTTTTTACACCGGGTTGACTTCCACCCACAAAAATGCTGAAATCACCACTTTCGATTACGCGTTTATCTTCGCTTCCAATAATTGAAAACTGACGTGGCTGAAGCTCAAATTCTAAAGTTGCCGACTCGCCGGCTTTCAGAAAAATACGTTGAAATCCTTCCAGTTGATGGAGCGGGCGCGGAGTGCTTGCGACCTCATCCTTCAGGTAAAGCTGAACAACCTCTTCGCCATCCATATTCCCCGAATTTTGAACCTCTACAGAAACTTTCACCGGTTCTCCTGTTTTTACCGTTGCCGGCATTTCAAGATTTGAATATTTGAAACTCGTGTAGCTTAAACCGTAGCCAAAAGGATACAACGGCTCCCCTTTGAAATATTTATAGGTCCTGTTTTGCATATCATAATTGTCAAATGCAGGCAGCTGATCGACCGATTTGTAGTAAGTAACCGGAAGTCTTCCTGCCGGGTTGTAATCACCTAGCAATACATCGGCAACCGCATTTCCACCTTCCTGCCCGGGATACCCGGCGGTTATGATAGCATCCACATTTTCTTCCGCCCAGTTAACGGCAAGCGCACTGCCGTTGAGCAAAACAAGAATGACAGGCTTGCCGGCATCCACAACTGCTTTCATTAATTCACGTTGCGTTTCAGGTAATTTCAGATGCGTGCGGTCGCCACCTTCAAAACCATCCACTTTAATAGGCATTTCTTCGCCTTCGAGACGCTGTGACAAGCCAAGAACAAGGATAACAGCGTCAGCTTTTGCTGCCATGTCCACGGCCTCTTTTTGCATGTTCGGATTAGGCTTGGCCCATAACAATTTAGCATCACCATCGCCGTGCCAGTTTTTGTATTCGTAAACCAGTTTATACCGCTTACCTGCTTCCAGTTTTACAGCTTTCTCTTTATGAAAACCGCTATGTTCTGAATTGTGGCTCAATAGTTTGTCACCATCCAGCCAGATATCGAGCGTTGGCATTCCCCAGCATCCAATTTTGTATGTACCGGAAACCGGCGGGACAAGGTATCCTGTCCAGCGAATGCTAAAATCGTCATCAGGAAGTTTGAGTGAAGGCGACCCGGATTCCCAGTAGAAATTAATATTTTCGTCTATTTGCGTGAACACCGGCGTTCCTTCCAATTTGGCATTATCGAAATACTCACCTTTCAAGCCCGGTTTTCCATCCTCTGTTTCCAAGTATTTCCCGGGAATGGCATGCAGGTTGCTGACACCTTCAGCCAGGTGACTGCCTTCGGCATAAAATAACTCGACATCTTCTAGCTTATTTTGAAGGCCTTTTAGCACCGTAACGGGATTTTTGGCAATGCCATTGTAGTTCCCAACCAAAGACTCCCAATTATCCGCATTTGGGCCAATAACGGCAAGTTTCTTTATGTCTTTGGAAAGCGGTAAAGTATTCGACGTATTTTTTAGCAGCACTACACTTTTATGCGCGGCCTCCAGTGCCAGCTTCCTGTTTTTTTCGGAAGTGTTTACCTCGAATGGAATTTGGGCGTATGACACATCCTCATCCGGATCGAACATGCCCAGTTTAAAACGCGCCATGAATAGACGTTTTACGGCTATATCGATTTCATCTTCGCTTATCAGCCCCCTTTCCACAGCCTCGGGCAATTTTGCATACGAGACTCCACAATTAAGATCGGTACCTGCTTTAACTGCAGCAGCTGCTGCTTCCGCCGCATCGTTAGAAAAATCCTGGAACGAATAAAAATCAGAAATCGCCCAGCAATCGGAAACCACATATCCTTTGAATTGCCATTCGTCACGAAGAATCCGGAATAATTCCGGGCTGGCACAACATGGAAAATCCCTGAACTGGTTGTATGCACCCATTACGGAATAAGCGCCGGCATCTTTTACCAATGTTCTGAATGCAGGAAGATAAGTTTCGCGCAGGTCGCGCTCGCTGACTTTTGCGTTAAATTCATGACGAAGAGGTTCCGGGCCGGAATGAACAGCATAATGTTTTGCCGTAGCAACTACTTTCAGGTATTTGGAATCATTTCCCTGCAATCCTTTCACAAATTCGCCTCCCAGTTTCCCGGTCAGGTATGGATCCTCGCCATAGGTTTCATGGCCTCTTCCCCATCTCGGATCCCGAAATATATTAATGTTTGGTGACCAAAAAGTCAGTCCCTGGTAAATCCCCCGCTTGCCGCGCCGCACAAACTCGTGGTGCTTGGCCCGCGCCTCATCAGAAATGGCCGTAGCCACTCTATGAATCAATTCTTTATCCCAGGAGGCGGCAATGGTAATGGATTGAGGAAAAACCGTGGCATAACCTGCGCGTGCAACGCCATGCAAACATTCGTTCCACCAGTTATACTCCGGCACCTGCAAACGTTCAATGGCCGGAGCCGTATATACCAACTGATCGATTTTTTCCTGCAGTGTCATTTGTTCCATAAGAATGTCAACACGTTCATCGAACGGAAGCGCCGGATCGAGAAAATCGAAATCCTCATTTTGGGCATATAATAAAGTACTGAATATTAAGGAAATAGTCAAAATAATTGATCGTTTCATTGATGTATAAATTGGTTACTGTTCTGCTCTGTTCTGACAAAAATAATGATTTAGAAAATGTAATTCCGGAATTTTTAATCTATTTTAAACGACTACCAGAATTTAAGTAATGAACCAGCATTTATGTAACTACAGAAAGTTAAGAGACCGGATTGATATGGTGACAGCAAAACTGGAAAACCAACACAAAAAGCACCTGGCATGCAAAATGGGTTGCGACCTCTGCTGCATGGATTACAGTATTTTCCCGGTTGAGTTTTACAGCATTCGTGAAGCACTTTTAAAACGTGACATACCAAAAGATTTGCCATTTTTAAACGACAAAAGCAGTTGTGTTTTTCTGAAAGAACATATATGCACAGTATACGATGAAAGGCCTGTTATTTGTCGCACACATGGTTTACCGCTCTTGTATATGAATAATGATAACGAATGGGAACTGTCAGCCTGCGAGTTGAATTTTACGGAATTTGATCTGGATGAATTTACAAATAAAAACACATTCCCACAGGATATATACAATAGCCGTTTGTTTTTGATCAACAGGGAATTTATCAAAGCGTTTAGAGAGAAAAATTTCGGCGAATTTGATTTGATTCCGGTGCGGCAACTCCTCGAAGAAATAGAATAAATTAAACTTTAGTAACATGAAACATGCAATTTTAGTTTTAATGGCAATAACCTTCTTTACAGGAGTATTTGCTCAAAATCAAACAGAAATGAACGACAATTCAAACAAACTGGCAGTGCTGTGGACCAGTGGGGACCCTGACGTGGCTGAAAAAATGGTGTTTATGTATACACTGAATGCAAAACGTAACGATTGGTTCGATGAAGTAGTACTGATCATTTGGGGACCATCGGCGAAATTGGCAGTTGAGAATGAAATGATCAGCGATTACATCAAAAACATGCAGGAAGCTGGCGTAAAAACTGAAGCTTGTTATTATTGTGCAAAAATGTATGATGTGCACGAAAAACTTGCAGAAATGGGCGTTGATGTAAAAGGGATGGGCATTCCACTTACGGATTACCTGAAAAAAGGATGGAAAGTGCTAAGTCTGTAAAAACAGAAAACACCCACCATCTGGTGAGTGCTTTCTTACTATCTTTTTGATGTAATTTTTTAATACTCGTCTTCATTAAAAAAGAAATCGTCTTTACTTGGGTAATCCGGCCAGATATCTTCAATACTCTCATACATCTCCCCTTCGTCTTCGATCTCCTGCAGGTTTTCAATTACCTCGAGCGGAGCACCTGAGCGAATAGCATAATCAATGAGCTCATCCTTAGTCGCCGGCCAGGGTGCATCTTCCAGTTTCGATGCCAATTCCAGAGTCCAATACATGTGTCTATAGTTTTCGGTTAAACTCGCGTTTAAAATTGTCGCGAATATAACAAAAAATCGATATGAAAAAACTTTAGGTGATAATTTTTATCAATAGGTCCAGTGGCTTTCTTCGATACCTCTTCTGTGGCCGCTGCTGCGCGCTAAAACGAACAACAGATCAGATAGTCTGTTGATGTATTTTATGAGTTCAGGCTGTACTTTTTCCTGTTTAGCGAATTCTATAATGCGGCGTTCTGCACGACGGCAGACGGTACGTGCCACATGACACTGTGCCACAAGTTCATCGCCCCGGGGTAAAATGAACTTTGTAAGTTCGGGGAGTTCTTCTTCAAAACGATCAATGGCTTGTTCGAGCCGTTCAATATCAGTTTCCTTTATGGCAAGTCCTGCCGTGATCTCATCACCTTTTTCGTCCGATGCAAGTCGTGAACCAATGTTGAAAAGTTTATTTTGAATTTCAGTCAGAAGTGTGTCAATTTCACCGTCCCTGTTCAAGGCAGCCACCATACCCAGCACTGCATTCAATTCATCAACAGTTCCGTAGGCTTCCAGCCTGATATTATATTTTTTTACACGACTTCCCCCGACAAGTCCGGTAGTCCCGTCATCACCCGTTTTGGTATATATTTTTATCTCCTTTGTCATGGCGTAAATTAGTACTAAGTGGAATGCGAACCAATTGCGTTCCCGGGGTTTGAACAGCGAAAAAGCCGGTTTTGTTTAATAAACCGGATTTTCATTGATGGTATCCGATTCAACCATACCGTCTTTTAAGCGGATAATCCGATGCGCATGACGGGCAATATCCTCCTCGTGTGTAACCATCAACAGGGTATTTCCTTTTCGGTGAATATCGGCAAAAAGTTTCATGATCTCTTCGGATATTTCAGAATCGAGGTTTCCGGTTGGTTCGTCCGCCAGCAGCAATGCAGGCTTGTTAACCAGAGCACGTGCAATGGCGACACGCTGACGCTGACCGCCCGACAGTTCATTGGGACGGTGTGTCATACGATCGGCAAGCCCTACATCAGCCAGTGTGGCTTCTGCCCTTTTCAATCGGTCGTGCTTGCGGATTCCGGCATAAACCAATGGTAACATCACATTCTCCAGCGCCGTATTTCGTGGCAATAAATTAAATACCTGAAAAATAAATCCGATTTCCGAGTTGCGAATGTCTGCCAGTTGATCATCACGTAAACTGCTTACATCCTTTTCGTTCAGCACATATTTTCCGCTGGTTGGTGTATCCAGGCAGCCTATAATATTCATAAGCGTCGATTTTCCGGAACCCGAGGCTCCCATAATCGCCACATACTCTCCTTTGTCAATCGTTAAGGAAACCGAACGCAAGGCTCGAACAATCTGGGTTCCAACTTTATAATTTTTAACCAGGTTTTCTACTTCGATGATTTTTTTACTCATGGACTGTGGACTTTATTATTTATCTGTCGGTTTTTAACGGTAGCTGTTACAAACACCGAACCAGAAATTTGATATAAAGATATCCTTTCTTTTTATGTTGAATATGCTTTTTATGCTTTTTATACACTCCAAACCCACAGAAACATTTCAAAACCCATATTGAAATATGATTCAGGAAACTGTTAATTAAATCGTATATTCCGACGCACAGATCAAAACCGAATCATATATCTTTGTCACATGTCCGATTTTTTGGATCAGGAAATACAATTTTTACCGGGTGTTGGGCCCAAACGAGCCGAGATGCTGAACAAGGAACTGAAAATAGCAACCTTCAGGGACCTGATCTATTATTATCCTTACAAATATATCGATCGAACAAAATTTTACAAGATTTCGGAAATACATGCGCAGATGCCTTACATCCAGGTGAAAGGCATGATTCGTTCGGTTGAAACGATCGGTAGCGGGACAAAACAACGACTTTCTGCACGTTTTTTTGACGAAACAGGCAGTATCGAACTGGTCTGGTTCAGAGCCATTAAATGGCAGAAAGAAAACCTTAAACTCAACAAGGAATACATTCTTTTTGGTAAACCTGCCACATTCAGTGGAAAGATAAGCGTCGTGCATCCGGATTTGGAAAGCGAGGACGAGAAACAGTTGAAGCCGTCGGGATTGTTCCAGGGGTATTACAATACCACCGAGAACATGAAAAAGAAATACCTCAACTCGAAAGCGATCAACAAGCTTCAGCTCACGCTTTTGGAAATGGCAAAGGGAAAAATTAAAGAAAGCCTGCCCGAATATGTCCTGAAGCGCATGAAACTGATGCCGCTGGAGAAAGCGCTCGAAAACATACACAAGCCTGAAAATACAATGGAACTCAAAAAAGCAACCTTCCGGTTAAAATTTGAGGAGTTGTTCTTTATACAATTGAAAATTCTGGCCTTAAAACAACACCGCGAACAAAAATTCAAAGGTTTTCGCTTTGAGAAGGTAGGATTTAATTTTAATACCTTTTACGAGGATTTTTTGCCATTCGAACTTACAGGCGCGCAGAAAAAGGTGATCCGTGAAATACGCCGTGATGTTAAGCGGGGCACGCAAATGAACAGACTGCTGCAAGGAGATGTAGGAAGCGGAAAAACGCTGGTGGCTTTGATGACCATGCTGATTTCGATGGACAATGGATTTCAGAGTTGTCTGATGGCACCAACAGAAATTCTGGCACAGCAACATTACCGGTCGATTTCAAAATTTCTCGATGGCATGAATATTCGCGTCGGGCTTTTAACCGGTTCGACCAAAACCAGCGAGCGAAAAGAACTGCACGAAGCACTGCAAAGCGGACAAATGCAAATCATAATCGGTACACATGCCCTGATAGAGGATACCGTTTTATTTGACAGGCTGGGCCTGGTCGTGATCGACGAACAACATCGTTTTGGTGTGGCACAACGTGCAAAACTCTGGCAAAAAAACGATCTGATTCCACCGCATATACTGGTAATGACTGCCACTCCGATTCCCCGGACCCTTGCGATGACCGTTTACGGGGATCTGGATGTATCTGTTATTGATGAACTGCCACCGGGTCGAAAACCAATTCAAACCATGCATTTCTACGAGAACAAGCGGAAACAAGTGTACAATTTCCTGAAACAGCAAATCGAAAAGGGAACGCAGGTTTACGTGGTATATCCGCTTATTTCGGAATCCGAAAAAATGGACCTTAAGGATCTCGAGAAAGGTTTCAGGCACCTTTCCGAAGTTTTCCCGGAGTTTAAACTGAGCATGGTTCATGGCAGGATGAAAGCTGAAGACAAGGACAAGGCCATGCAAAAATTCAAGAATGGTGAAACGCAGATCATGGTTGCCACGACCGTGATTGAAGTTGGTGTCGATGTGCCCAATGCAGCAGTGATGGTAATTGAAAGTGCCCAACGATTTGGACTGTCGCAGTTACACCAGTTGAGAGGCCGCGTGGGACGAGGTGCCGAACAGTCTTACTGCATATTAATGTCGTCCTACAAACTGAGTAACGAAAGTCGAAAACGGCTGGAAACTATGGTACGCACCAACGATGGGTTTGATATCGCTGAAGTGGATATGAAACTACGTGGACCGGGCGACCTGGAAGGAACACAACAAAGTGGAATGGGATTCGACCTGAAAATTGCCAACCTGAGCAAGGATGGTGAAATCCTTCAAATGGCCCGAAATGTGGCGAATGACATTCTTGAAGATGATCCTCTGCTGGAAAAGAAAATTAACGGAATACTGCTTCGCAATATGCTTTCTTCAAAAGAAACCGGTTTCGACTGGAGCTCGATAAGTTAGTTTAAGTATTTAAGCAAAATGAAATTGAAAAGCGCTAAATACTTCTGTGCAAATTGTCAGAATAAAGACCAGAAGAAACGGGACGCCATAAAGGCATCCCGCTGCCATGGATAACATTAATTATTATTTGACTTTCCCTTATTTGGAGTGGGAAGATTCTGATTAATGTCCGGAAAATTTTGTTCAAGGAAGCGGTTTCGGATAGAATCCATGTGTTGAAACATTTCTTCTATGTCGAAAAAGTCACTTTTCCATCTGTCTTCAAAATACTTATCCGAGAAAAGATCTCGCGCCAGCAGTGAATCGCTGAACATGGGTTTCATAAAGCTTCTGTTCCAGACCGAAGGCATGTTTTCGCCAAAATACGAATCGATGGAGCGCATCATACTATCTACATCAACATACACCGAATCACCCTCAATATTGTTGTAAGACCAGGTATACACTGAATCGTATCCAATTACATTGCCATTTTCATCCAGTTCTTTTTTGACAGTCCAGCTTTCGTTAGGCGCTTTCTTTTGTTCTTTTATTACTTCCGTTTGTTCGGTGTTTTTCTTGTTTTCACTCTGGGCATTGCATCCAAAAGTAAAGAGGGCAACAGCCAATGTTACTACAAGCGTTTTCATTTTTCGTTCCTCCTTTCGTTTGTTAAAAAATACATAAATCGTCAACATATTTTTCAAACACTGTTCCATACCCGGTTTAAAAGATCTTAAAAATCCACTTATTTAGTAAAGTTTAACAGAAAGAAATAAAGCTTTTATTCAAGCGAACAAGAAACCCTGGGCTTGATTATTTTGGAGGTATCCGTGAAAGAAAAGAATCGTTGAAATCTATGAGCTAAGTTACCTGTTCAAAAAACAGTTGCTGAATTATTTTTGTAAGCGGCCCGGGTAAGCCATTACCGATTAATGTATCGTTAACCTGCACCACCGGTGTAATTTCACTTCCTGTACCACAAATAAACAATTCATTCATTTCGAGTAAATCTGTTTCGGTAAACAAATGCTCCTGAACCGGAATCTGATGTACCGCGCATTGTTCAAGTACCACTTTGCGGGTTATTCCCGGAAGGATAAGATTCGATAGCGGGCGCGTAACCAGGGTGCCATTTTTAACGGCAAATACGCTCGAATGTGTGGCTTCGGTAATGTAGCCGTCTCGCAACAGAATACTCTCTCCTGCCCCGCTATTTACAGCATTGTTATACAGCATTGTATTGGGAAGCAGCGAAACTGATTTAATATCGCAGCGCAGCCAGCGAATGTCTTCCTGAAGCAGGACTTTAATGCCCTTTTGTAATTTCTCCGTATCGGAAGGAAGCGGCGAAGCAAATGCATAAAAAGTAGGTTCAGTGTCTTTCGGAAAATGATGAACGCGCTGATGGACACCGCGGGTGATCTGCCAGTAAATCCCGGCGTGTTCGTTCATCAGATTGTTTTGCTGAAGCAGTTGAAAAGAAATTTCTTCGAGTTGATCGAAAGTGTTGAACTCGATGCTAAGTTCATTCAAACTTCGTTTTAAGCGCTGCAGATGGTCATTAAAACGAAATGGTTTTCCGTTGTAAAATTTGGTGACTTCATAAACCCCGTCAGCAAAAATAAAGCCACGGTCGTTTGGAGACAGACAAGCTTCTGACTCAGAAATAAATGCACCGTTCAAAAATACAATTTGATTCATGCTCTTTTGCTTAATTTTCCCGAAAGTAGAATATAAAACACAAAAAGAAAAGGGATTCAAACCTGAATCCCTTAAACTTTATACTATTTTGTCTCTACGTCAATTGCTACCGGGCCTTTATCGCTTTCTTTTACGTTAAATTCCACGGTTTGTCCGGCTTCGAGCGAAAAGACTTCGTCTTTCACTCCGGTATGATGCACAAAGTAATCGACATTGTCATCCGATTGAATGAACCCGTAACCTTTTGTGCTGTCGTACCATTTTACGGTACCAGTCATTATTAGTAACGGTTTCTACGTTGGAAGCCGCCACCGCCGCGACGATCGCCTCCACGTGAATTATTCTCGCGTGGTTTAGATTCGTTCACTTTGATGTTTCTTCCACCAACTTCTGCATTATTCAGTTCCTGAATAGCATTGTTGGCACTGTCGTCATCGTCCATTTCAACAAAACCAAAACCTTTGCTTCTTCCGGTCATTTTGTCTGAAATGATTTTGGCTGAAGATACTTCGCCATACTCTTCAAAAATTTCTCTCAAATCTTCTTCCCCCATGTTAAAGGGCAAGTTACCAATGTAAATGTTCATTTTATACTAATTAAAAAAATTAAATTATGTCTTACCATTGTTAACCGGCAGCAAACCATTCGAAATGGGTTACTCCAGGAGTTACTTGAATGCAGTATAAAAGAAACTAATATAATGATTGAAATAACGACGGGAATGCACTGGAAGGATGAACTGTCCGGTTAAATAAATACAATAAATAAAGACCAACTTGCTAATTACCAGACATTTGAAGTTTGAAAAATCTTCTTTCGTACTAAAAATTAACAGCTCAAAGGTAGTTTATTCTTTGAAACAAAAAATATTTTTGCATTTTTTCTTGAATAGCAGCGTGTTCATAAGTCTACTCCGAACTAATTTCGCGAATCACCGCACTGGCAATAAAACAGCCAAAAACCGGAGGCATGTAAGAGATAGTTCCCACTGTAGACTTTTTGTTCTGTCCTTCTTCCAAACGAATTGCTTCTTCATCAATTTCCTCGGGTGAAAAAACCACCTTAACTCCTTTTTTTACGCCCAGTTTCGATAAGCGCTTACGCATCATCCGTGCCAGTTTGCAGTTGTACGATTTCGAAATATCGGCCACCTGCACTTTTGAGGGATCTGTTTTTCCTCCTGCTCCCATTGAACTTACCACTTTTAATCCCAGTTCGACGGCACGAAATACGAGATAAACTTTTGGTGATAACGTATCTATTGCATCTACTACATAGTCAAATGACTGACTTTTAAGCAATTCAACGGTTTTTTTATCGCGTATAAACTCGTTTAAAACGGTCAGTTCAATATCCGGATTAATATCGCTAAAACGTTCAGCTAGCACTTCCGCCTTTGGTTTTCCGTTATTGCTGATCAGTGCCGGCAATTGACGGTTGCGGTTACTTTCTTCCACAACATCGCCATCCACAATCGTCATTCTGCCTATTCCGGCACGACACAATAATTCGGCAGCATAAGCTCCTACTCCACCGAGTCCAACAACCAATACATTGGCATTTTTGAGTTTTTTCAATCTTGCTTCACCCAAAAGTAATTCTGTTCTTTCCAGCCAACTCATATATTCTTATTTTCTCACTGATCAGACCCGGTCAACAAGTGTTTTCTCAATCCGGTTAAAATTTCTCCAAATTGCTTCTTTTAGCTTTTGAAGTGATATTTCTTTCAATGCTGCACCGCGTTCGTATATTTTTTCCACCATTTCTTCACTTTCATCGGTTTCAAAAAAGAGTTTTTCCAGCGGTAGAAAACGAAACGATTCAATGGCTTTTGCTTTTTTCTGGAAAAGAATTTCACCAAAAGAAAAGAGGAAGCCTGCTTGAAGCAACTGTTTGGTAAGTTCAATGCTGCCATTGTAACCGTGCAGAATCCAGGGCAAAACCGGCTTCATTTTTTTCCGCAGTTCAAGTACTTCATTATAAGCCTTTACACAATGAATAATCAACGGATACTGAAATTCCTCGGACATAAAGGCTTGCGCTTCAAAAACACGCCCTTGCTCTGCGAAGTCGGCGTTAGATAGTTTGTCAAGTCCGGCTTCGCCAACAAATATTACATGATCAAATTCCAGAGCATCTTCCAATAACCGGAGTGCTTCGTTGTTTTCGGTTTTTGAAGCAATGTGCCAGGGGTGTAATCCAACCGAATAAAAATTGCGTCCCGAAAAAGCGGCAAATCCTTCTCCCGGGAAAATATTTTGCACGGTAACCGTATCCTTTTCGAAACGGCATTTGTGCGTATGAATATCGATGTATGGTATGGAATACACAGCTACCTATGCTTTTCTTCAACCATTTCCAGGATTTTAGTTACCACATTGTTTGCACCATCAGCAATTTGATTGATTGTTGCATCGAGCATGTAACACGGCGTGGTGATCACTTTATATTTCTCATCCACAACTATCTCGCCATGTGAAGTTTTAACGTGAGTTGCACCGAGTGTTTCAATAGCATCCGCCGTTCCCTGATCCTGCCCGATGGTTAGCTCTACGTCGCCCAAAACTTTGGCAATCAAGGCCGGAGATATACACAATGCACCCACCGGTTTTTCAGCAACCACTGTATCGCGTATTGCTTTTTCAACATCCGGATTAATGCTGCAATCCGGACCGTCGAAGGCAAAAGTACACAGGTTTTTTGCAGCGCCAAATCCACCGGGGAACACAATGGCGTCGTAATCAGCGGGTTTGTACGCATCAAGCGGTTTAATGTTACCCCGGGCAATTCGGGCGGACTCAATCAGTACATTTCTCGATTCATTCATTTCTTCACCGGTCAGGTGATTCACAACATGGGCCTGCGGGATATCGGGTGCAAAACACTGATAGGCTGCACCTTGCTGTGAAATGGCCAGTAATGTCAAAGTAGATTCGTGGATCTCAGCTCCATCATAAACTCCACAACCGGATAAAACAACTGCAATATTTTTCATGGAAATCGTTTTTTATTTTCCTCAAAATTACTGCTTAATCGCGAGAAATTGAAATGATAAGCATTCCATGAAAAGTGAAAACAACAATTGATCTAATTGATCTCTTCCAGGTCATAAGGTGTTTCCTGGTACACGTAATAATTCAGCCAGTTGGAAAAGAGCAAATTGGCGGTTGACTGCCAGCTCATTACCGGTTTTTTGGATGGATCGTTATCCGGGTAGTAATTCACGGGTATTTCTATTGGCAGATTTTTCTTCAGATCACGTTGGAACTCTCCATTGAGCGTATGACGCGAATATTCGGCGTGCCCGGTGATAAATAACTGTCGTCCGTTTTTTGCTTTGACTATCGTGACACCTGCCCTTTCAGAAGAAGCAATAATACGCAGGTCATCAATCTTTTCTATGTCGGAAGCCCTTATTTCAGTGTGCCTTGAATGTGGTACGTGGAATACATCATCGAATCCCCTGAAAATAGGCAAATTATCATCGACGTGCGTATGTTCGAATACACCGAACATTTTTTTGGGAAGCGGGTATTTTGGCACACCATAATGGTGATAAAGCCCTGCCTGCGCAGCCCAGCAAATAAACATGGTTGAGGTAACATGATGTTCTGCCCAGTTGAGAATTTGTTTCATTTCATCCCAATACGTCACCTCCTCGAATGGTAACAATTCTACCGGTGCCCCGGTTATAATCATGCCATCATACTTTCGGTTATTCAGTTCATCAAAATTTCGATAGAACTCGCTCATGTGCGACATGGGCGTATTCTTCGGCCTATGTCCTTTAATTTTCATGAAATCGATCTCGATCTGCAGCGGCGAATTGGAGAGCAGACGCAACAAATCTGTTTCTGTGGTAATTTTTAAAGGCATAAGGTTTAGAATAATAATCTTCAGTGGCCGTATATCCTGGTGCGAAGCACGTGATTCGTCCATCACAAAAATATTCTCCTCCTGTAGAATTTTAATGGCCGGCAAGGTATCCGGAATATTCAATGGCATAATTCTGCTTTTAGGTTTTAAAATAAGTCACAGGAAAAGACTGCGATTAAGTACAGCATTTCAACGAAGCGCAAATATAATCACAATCCCCTCTCCTGCCACTCATTTTCTATTCACTTTATTTTTATTAACTGACCGAATTAAAAGCTTGTTCAAAATCAGCAATTATATCATCGATATGTTCAAGTCCGACACTTACCCTTAACTGATTTGGGTACACTCCGGCTGCAATTTGTGCCTCCTCCGGCAGTTGCTGGTGTGTAGTTGCAGCAGGCTGAATGATCAAGGTTTTAGCGTCACCTACATTGGCCAGGTGGCTCACCAACTGCAATTGGTTCACAACCTGGTTGGTGGTTTCCATGTCTCCCTTTACATTGAATGACAACACTCCACCTGCACCTTTTGGAAGGTATTTTTTTGCGTTTTCATACGAAGGATTACCCTTCAGCCCCGGATAGTTCACGCTCTCCACTTTTGGATGCTGTTCGAGCCATTTGGCCAGTTTCAATGTATTTTCGACATGACGGTCCATTCTTAGCGAGAGCGTTTCGAGTCCCTGAATTAGTAGAAAAGAATTAAACGGACTTATTGCAGCGCCCCAGTCGCGCAATCCTTCAACACGTGCCTTTATGATGAAAGCAATATTCCCAAAAGGTCCATCGAAATTGAAAATATCCCAGTATTTTAAACCATGATAACCTTCTGAAGGTTCTGTAAAACCGGGAAATTTGCCGTTTCCCCAGTTATAGGTTCCGGCATCTACAATTACCCCGCCAATGCTGGTCCCGTGTCCCCCAATCCATTTTGTAGCGGACTCGACCACAATATCTGCACCGTGTTCTATGGGGCGAAAAAGGTAACCACCTCCTGCGAAGGTATTATCGACAATGAGTGGAATATCGTGCTTCCTGGCAACTAAGGCAATCGCATCAAAATCGGGAATAATGAAACCCGGATTACCGATTGTTTCCAGGTAAATTGCCCTGGTTTTATCATCTATTCGTTTCTCTATCGAAGCCGGTTCCAGGTTTTCGGCCAAACGAGCTTCAACTCCAAGCCTTTTAAACGATACTTTAAACTGGTTGTAAGAACCTCCGTACAAATACGGTGATGACACAAAATTATCACCAATATTGAGGATGTTATTGAGTGCCAGAAACTGCGCCGCATGACCCGAACCGACTGCGAGCGCTGCTGCGCCACCTTCCAGTGCTGCAATGCGTTGCTCAAACACGTCGCTTGTCGGATTCATGATACGCGTGTAAATGTTACCAAATTCTTTTAATGCAAAAAGATTGGCCGCATGTTCCGCATCATTGAACACATACGAAGTTGTCTGATAAATAGGCACCGCACGCGAGTGTGTTGTTTGATCCGGCTGGTGCCCGGCATGTAATTGGAGGGTTTCGAAGTTTAATTTATTTGTTGACATTTTTCTTTACTTTTTATGGGTTAAAATATGTTTTGTTCGATGGAAAGAAGGCTTTGTAAATTTCGCGAACGCTTTTAGCCTTGTCTGATTTATGCACAAGCAGGTAGCTCACCAGGTCAGAAGCACCCGATCCGCTTAGTACAACATTAATCTTGTTTTTGGCCACAGCCGAAAAAATTTTGGCCGAAACACCGTAGGCATGTTGCATACCATGCCCAACAACACCGATGAGCGAAATATCTTTCACCACGGCAATATCAGTCACCGACGAAAATCCAAGACCGTAAGTTAATTTTAACGCGCGATCCCCGTTTTCTTCACTTAAAATGAAGTTGATAGATGTTTGTGAAGTGATCACCGATTTAATATTCAATCCGGCCTCGTTCAACTGGCTGGTTACTTTGGCCAGGATGCCCGGTTTTAGACCTACTCCCGGGCCATCCAGTTTTAAAAGCGAAATATCGTCGGTGCAGGCCACGCTTTTAACGATCTGCTTTTCGATAAACGTTTCGGTATTGATTATTGTTTCGACTTTTCCTTCTGAAGAATCGGAACTGATTACAACAATTGGAACATGCAAGTGCTCAAGCGGCTCAACTGTTCGCGGATGAAAGGAATAATGATCGAAATACGCAAGTTCACTGGCCTCGGCATAGGTTAAGCGATGTATTTTTGGTAATTCTTTAATGATTGCAGGATCCGCGCGCAAAAAATCGTTGTCCAGATCCCAAAGTTCAAGGCGCTGTGCCTGAAGTTCCCTGGTTAAAAAAGCAGCCGAATAATCGGCAGCGGTTTTGCCTGAACGTGCGATTTTTCCATTTGCTGTTACACCATATGTTCCGGGAATGAGATAAATACCGGCACTTAATTGTTTGAGTTTTTTTTGATCGCTTGCCAGAAAAGTTGCATTTCCATAATCAGCACTGGCTTCCAGCGAAAATTGTTCGGGAAGCAAAACTTCAGCCTCTTCCCACTGCGCCTTCAATGCTTCCACCGATAACTTTTCAGCATAACTGAGCACCTGGTCTTTCAAGGCCGATGAGTAATCACCGATCAAAGCAATGCCTTTTAACAAATTGGCAGCTTGCTGTGCCAGTTCATCGTATCTAACGGCTATTTCTGTGCTTACGGTTTTCCGATAGTATTCAAGAAGTTGCTCCTTTAATTCACTATTATCATTGCCTCTTTCGAGTACGGTAAACAAATGATCACTCAATGCTTCCAAAAGTCCGGGAATGGCAGAAACAACTACAAATTTTCGGCCGCTGTGTTGCGCCAAATACTTTTTCAGGTTATTTATGGATGTGGTGTTGCCCAGATGGCTTCCTCCCACTCGAATAACTTTATCCGACATGAAATTTATTTTAATAGAAAATTGTGATTAATACGCTCGGTGTATGAATGCCTTCAATCAACGGTAAACATCGAAAGAAGGCTGGCGCATAGACATAAGTATCGACGACATGAACATAGTTCTGCAGCTGTTTACTGCTGGATTTGAAGCTCTATTTTGCCTGCCTAGATTCATTCTTGCCGTTTTTGTCTGCACCAAATATATAGCGAATTTTTAAAAAGACAAGCTTATCCGGAATGATTTCAGATAAATTTCACATTGAACGGTTCAGGAAAATGCTGGCCTGTAGTAGCATTAAGCGTAGTATTACTATTTCAAAACATTTGTATTTTTGTTTCTATGGAAACGACTGAAATTCTAATCAAGATCCGTAAGATCGTACGTTCGATCGACATCGAATCGAAAAAAATCCAGAAGGAACACGGTGTTAGCATCCCGCAGGTATTGTGTTTAAACTATTTGCACAACTCGCCTAATTATCAAGCCACTCAGGGAGATATTCGACGCTTTCTGAATTTGAACCCCAGTACAGTCAGCGGCATTATAAATCGTCTCGAAAAGAAAGGATACCTTGCCCGACTTCCTAAATCAGGAGACAGACGGGTAGTAACTATATCCCTGACTTCATCGGGTGACCAATTGCTGGACACCATTCCATCGCTGTTGCATGTGCAACTTTCGGAAAAGCTTCAGCGACTCAGCAACGAAGAATTTCAAATGGTAGAGACCGGTCTGGATACCCTCGTTCGCATTCTCGAAATTGAAAAAATAGAAGCTTCACCAATGATCACCATGGATGCAGAACTTGAAGGGCTTGAAGAATGAAGTGATTTCTCGGAATTTTGGTTTTCTCAAAAACTGAAGTAAGCAATAAATAGCTGAATCAGGCATCTACTTTATTTACTTCGTTTACCTTGTAATCCTTGTCAATGACCAAATCGGCCAAAGGTTTGAGGGCAAGCATATGCTGGTGTTCCATTTCCAGCACCTGGAAGCGAAAATCATCGCTGTCTTCCTTTCCCCTGCTTCCCTGATTGACTTTCGTTTCGAGATAGGTTAAATCGATATAAACCCGTAAATCAACTTCCCTTATTTTAATCGCGTAAAGACCGTCAACGACCAGAATATCAATGTCACTAAAATTGGTAATCAGCTTATCGGTTTGTTTTGAAACAATATCAATACAGGGCATCAAGGCTTCGCGCCCTTCTTTAAACTCCTTTATGTTGCGTTTTAACAGCGTCCAGTCGTATTCTTTTACACCAACTCTGTTAATTCCATTATTCTTACGCCAGTCGTTTCTTGCATTTGGTGGTATTTTATAATAATTATCGGTGTGTAGAATTTTTACCCGCTGCCCTTGTTTTTTTAGCAGCAATGCCAGTGAATGAGAAAGTTCAGATTTTCCAGCCCCCGATTCACCTGAGATCGCAACAATAAATCGATAACCTTTCTTTTTTGTGCGCAATTTTTCCTGCAAATGGCCATAAATCGACAGTGCAGCGCTCTTGTGTTTCTCATTAATTAATAAAACATCACCCAACATCCAGTAAACCCTCTTTCTTAATAATTATATACTTTTCGTTTATCAACGGGCAAAATTATTTCTTTATTCATAAAATTAAAGTGAATTCGTTCAGAATTTTCACTTTTAACCTGCACAGCCAGTTGATCATTGGTAATTTCGATAAAATAATGATTTTTCTTGAACCAGAAATTAAATTTCAGTTTTTTCCACTTTGAAGGTAAAGCAGGATTGATTTCAATAATTTCTCTCTTAAAATTAATTCCAGCATACGTTTTCAGAACCATTAAAACCGTCGCGCCCATTACTCCGGCATGAATTCCTTCGGCAGTTGTGCCACCCTGAATGTCCGTAAAATCACTTTGCAGCGCTTCAAAGTACAACTGATCTCCATCTTGCTTATTCGCGCATTTATTGGCCAGATAAGCATGCACCACCCTGCTTAAAGTGGATCCATGTGATGTTCTTTTCAAATAATATTCATAATTCTTCCGCAGGTAATCTTCCGGTAAACGATACCCTGCATGTTCCACAATATTTTTCACGTCCACTTCATCGATAGCATAAAATGTCATAAGCGTATCGGCTTGTTTGGCCAGTTTAAAATCGTCCGGTGATTTTCCTTCAGCCTTCAGAATCCGATCAAGACGGTATATATTTCCGTATTTCTTCCGGTAAGTGGCCCAGTCCAGTTCTTTCAGTTTAAAATAGCCATCGAACTGCTCAATTATACCTTCATCCGAAACCGGAATATTAAGATTCTCCGCAATTTCAGCCCAGTGTTCAAGTTCTGTGTCATTAAATTGAAAAGCATCCGCGAGCGATTGTTTTGCCTCTTTTGATAGACCATTCATGATTTCGCCTGACTTTTGAAAAAGCCATGCTACCATTATGTTGGTATAAGCATTATCCGTCAGTCCCCCGCCATCCGTGTTCGGGTTGGTCTCATGAAATTCGTCGGGGCCCATGACCTTAGCGATACTAAAACTTCCATCCGCTTTTTGTTTTGTCTTACTGGCCCAAAACCGGCAAATTTCCATAAACATTTCAGCACCGTATTTCTCCATGAATTCAATGTCGGCGGTTACATGAAAATAATACCAGACATTATAAGCGATCGCTATGGAAACGTGTCGTTGCAATGAACTGTAATCATCGCCCCATTTCCCTGAAACAGGATTTAGATGAATAATCTGCGTTTCTTCGCGCCCGTCGCTTCCGCTTTGCCACGGAAACATCGCTCCTGAATAACCGTGTTCCTGTGCATAGGCACGTGCTTTATCGAGCCTGCGATAACGATACATCAGAACCGATTTTGCCACCTCAGGCAACAACAGGTTATAAAGTGGCAAAATATATAACTCGTCCCAGAAAATATGTCCCCGGTAAGCTTCACCATGTAAACCCCTGGCAGCAATGCCTGCATCAATTTCAACATTATTCGGTGAAGCTGAAACCATCAGATGATACAGGTGCAGGTGCACCAGCATCTGCGATTTCGGATCACCTGTAATTTCAACATCAATTTTATTCCATAATTCTTCCCAGGCCGCAATGCTGGTCTGCAACATTTCGTCGTATGAATTAACCCTGTTCAAATCTTTAAGGCTACTCTTTAACGGATGAGAGGAATCATGGTGTTTAGAGGTGTGAATCGAAACAATCTTTTCGATTCTAACTTCCTGATCCTGATCCAAATGAACACTGGAACCTGTTCTTAACCTACCTTTTTCGGGAAACGAATTAAACTTGTTAATTTCGTTTCCATCAATCTCAATACGCTGCTTTAACGCTTCTACAATCTCAATTTTTGATTGGGTGGTCTGCATTCTGAGCCAACCACCGTTTGATGTATTTTGCTGGTCAACAGGCTCCAAATGATGCTGGTTGAGATCGCGGTATCGAGCTACTCCGTCATTAATGATCTGACCATCCAGCTCAGTATTAAGATGCACTGTTGCGGAATAATTCAACGGTTTTAAACGATAATCCATTGCCACCAGATGTGGATTAGCCATGCTTGCAAAACGTCTGCTTGTAATTGCCGTTTTCCGCCCCATTCCATCCTGAACAACAAGTTCCCTAAAAAGCTGGCCGGTTTTAAAATCCAGTTTTCTGTGAATAGACAGTATTTCCCATGTATCAATATCGAACCATTGGCCTTTTTCAATTTTAAAATTCAGATACAGCCAGTTCGGTATATTAACAAGGTCTTCGTTCTCAATGTCTTTATTGGCAACTTTTGAGGTTAAGCGGTTGTATAAACCGGCAATGTAAGTCCCCGGATAATTGGTATCAGAAGCTTTTGTTTCTTCCATGGCACCACGCGATCCGAGGTAACCATTTCCAATAGTTAACAGTGATTCTCTTGATTTTTCTTTTTTAGGATCGTAGTCGTAATATTCCAACGACCAGCTTTGAAACGATTCCGTTTTGTCAGGCATAAAATTTTCAAGTTTTCATTTATTGAACTGGGTAAATATTTTATTAAGGCCTTCGATGCCCCCTATTTCTTTCAGATCCTCTACGACAATATGAGCACCTGCTTCTTTCAATTCTTTCACATTGTTTTCGCGCGCTATTCCAATGGTCAATCCAAATTTTCCTTTAATCCCTGCCTGAACGCCCGAAACCGCATCTTCAACAACGATTGCTTTGCCGTAGCTTTTATTCACCATGTCGCAGGCAGTCGTGAAAATATCTGGTTCCGGTTTTCCATGTAACCCCAGTTCGGCAGAAACCACCCCGTCCACGCGGGCATCGAATACGTCCAGCAAATTCACGCGTTCGAGCACCGGTTTACAATTCTTACTTGAAGAAGCCACTCCCAGTTTTATTCCAGCCGCTTTCAACTCACTGATCAATCGTTCGGTGGATGGATATACTTCCGCACCTTCTTTCTCGAGCACCTCGTTAAAAGCAATGTTTTTACGATTTCCCAGGCCACACACCGTTTCCATTTCAGCAGTGTCTGCGGAATCGCCAAAAGGTATTTTAATTCCACGTGATTCGAGAAACGATTCTACGCCTTTATATCGGGGTTTACCATCCACATAGGGCAGGTAGTCACCTTCGTGCGTAAACTCAACAAATTTCTCTCCGTGTTCTTTCTCTCTTTTAAGCAAATATTCGTCAAACATTTTTTTCCATGCAGCAGCATGTGTCAGCGCGGTTTTGGTAATCACACCATCCATGTCGAATATTACCGCCTCAAAACTCAGGTCTCTGTTCATTTTATCATTTTTATGTACAACAACTAATTGTTATATGTGTTTAAACTGTCCTGTATTACCTCTAATTATTTGAAGTGTGTCAAAATAAACGGTATATTCGTTTCTATACAAAATAATCAGACTCAAATTCATAAAAATTAAGATACGATGAAACGTTTATTCATGATTGGAAACAGGTTGCCGCTGGAAATTACGGATGAAAATGGTGAAAAAGAGTTAGTCCCGTTTGGCGATGGTTTGGAGTCCGGGCTACGTAATTTTTACAATTCGTTTGATATAAAGTGGCTTGGGCGCACCGGTCTGAACATCGATGAAATAAATGAAAACGAAAAACAATATATCGACAATAAATTCAGGTCAGAAAATTGTATTCCGATTTATCTGGATCAGCAGTTGAACACGGAGTTTATAGAAGGTTTTTGTGACAATACGATCTGGCCTGTATTCAATTATTTTATTGAAACTTCGCGTTACAATCCCACTCAATGGGAATCGTACAAAGAAGTCAACCAGATTTATGCTGATACGCTGATAAAATATATCAATGAAGATGATATCATCTGGGTACATGATTATCATTTAATGTTATTGCCCAGATTAATAAGACAAAAAATGCCGAATGTATCCATCGGTTATTTTCAGCATATTCCATTTCCTTCATTCGAGGTATTTCGCCTGCTCCCATGGCGAATGGAAATACTGGAAGGTATATTGGATGCTGATCTGGTAGGTTTCCATACATACGATTACCAGCGACACTTTATGAGCTGTGTGCGCAGACTTCTGGGACTCGAAACCTTTTTTAACCGTATTCGGCTTGACGAGCGTGTGGTAAAAGTGGATGCTTTTCCGAAAGGTGTTGATTTCGATTTTTTCAATCACACAGCACAGCAACTGGATAAAAACAAGGCAGTTGAAGCTTCCGGCATCCGGAAAGAACTACAGGAGTTTTTGAACAAAGACAAAAACAGAAAGATCATCTTATCGATCGACAGGCTGGATTACACAAAAGGAATCCCTGACCGGATAAAGGCTTTCGAGTTGTTTCTGAAAATGTACCCAGAGTATAAAGAAAAAGTCAGTTTGTTCTTGTTTGTTAAACCCTCCCGCGAAAATGTGATCGATTACAAGGAATTAAAAAAGCAAATGGATGAATTGGTAGGCAGGATCAATGGAATGTACAGCACCATCAGCTGGATGCCCATCTGGTACTTTTACCGTGCTACCAATCGAATGGAAGCCGTGGAATTGTATACCAGCGCCGACATTGCATTAATCACCCCTACCAGGGACGGGATGAACCTCCCCGCCAAGGAATATATCGCAAGTCGTTTTGATCAAACCGGGGTTTTAATCTTGAGTGAGATGGCTGGCGCAGCGAAAGAACTGGGTGAGTCACTCATCGTTAATCCAAACAGCCGCGTCGATGTCGCCAAAGCCATTCACCAGGCTTTGAACATGGAAAAAAGAGAACAGGTCAAACGTAACGCTGCATTGCAAAAACGACTTAAAATTTATAATGAAGAACGTTGGGCCAATGATTTCATTAACAGTCTTGAGGGAGTTAAAAAACTCCAGGAATCAAATTATACAAGAAAAGTTACGGTTCCATTCATAAAAAAGTTAGTCGAAAAATACAAAAGCAGCGAAAAACGGATAATTTTCCTGGATTACGACGGCACACTCACCGGATTTCATAACGACCCGCAAAAAGCGATGCCCGATGAAGAACTATACGATATAATTGAAAAATTAACGGCCAATAAAAACAATACTATTGTAGTTATCAGTGGTCGTGACAAAGAGACCTTATCGAAATGGTTTAGAAAATATTACAACAACCTGGCATTTATTGCCGAACATGGCGTTTGGAATAAAAATCCGGGATCGGAGTGGGCCATGAGCAGTCAGATTGACAAAGAATGGATGGAGATTATCGAGCCGGTTTTACAAAATTTTGTTGATCGCACACCCCGATCATTTATCGAATACAAAAACTATTCGCTGGTTTGGCACTATCGCCATGCCGATCCGGATATGGGACAGCAACGCGCCTGGGAATTGAAAGATGATCTTAAAAATTATATCGCCAACCTGAACCTTGAAATTATGGACGGCGATATGGTGATCGAAATAAAAAATGCAGGAATAAATAAAGGGATTGCAGCTTTGAATAAAATTGGAAAAAATGACTTTGATTTTATACTTGCCCTGGGTGACGACTGGACCGATGAATATACCTTTAACGCCATGCCTGAGTCTGCCTTCACCATTAAAGTCGGCACAAAAACAACAGCTGCAAAATACTACATAAACGATGTAAAAAGTGTGCGAAACCTTTTAAAGCAACTGGAGAGTTAGCTTGATTTCATTCCCTGTGCTTTTAATAAAGCATCGTTCCCAGAATTTTTTCGTTCTCGGTTAATTCGCCATCCGAAAGATTAATGGCAGTATCGATCAAAGCCAGATGCGAATATGCCTGTGGAAAATTACCAAGCAATTCTTTGGTTTCAAAATCCAGGTCTTCGCTGAACAGTCCCACATGATTACTGTATTGCAAGAGCTGATCAAACATTTCTTTTGCTTTATCACGCTCTCCAATCGAATTCAGGGCATTTATAAACCAAAACGTACAAATGGTGAACGATGAGGAAGGCAGTCCGAAATCATCTTCGTTTCGATAACGATACAATAATCCGTTAAAGCACAGTTCCTTTTCAGTTTGCTTCACTGTTTGAATAAATCGTTCATCTTTGGCATTCATAAAACCATAAGAAGCCATTAATAAATTAGCGGCGTCCATATGCTCTGAACCATAGGCCTGCGTAAACGCTCTCTTATCATTATTCCATGCGTTTTCAAGAATATTATTTTTTATCTCATCAGAAAGTTTCTGCCAGCCTTTAAGGTATTTTTCCTTGCGAATGATCTTCGCAATTTTAATGGCACGGTCAATGGCTACCCAGCAAAGCACTTTTGAAAAAGTAAAGTGTTTTTCTTCGGTTCTGATTTCCCAGATTCCCTTGTCAGGTTTCTGCCAGTTATTTTCAACAATACGCACAATACTCCTCACAATAGTCCATAAAGATTCGCTGTTTTCGAGGGAGATTTCAAATCGTGTAAATTGCTGGTAGATAACATCCACCAGCACACCGTAAATATCGTTTTGCTTTTGAAGATAGGCTGCATTGCCAATTCGGACAGGAGCCGAATTCTTATATCCTTTTAAATGAGTCAATTCTTCCTCCTTCAATTGTTTTTCACGATTAATGCCGTACATGATCTGAATCTTTTCATCCTTATCGGGAATGATATCTATGATGAACTTCATAAAACGCCTAATGGTGTTCAAATGCCCCAGTTTCGACATAACTTTAATGGCCATCGATGCATCACGGATCCAGCAGAAACGGTAATCCCAGTTTCGTTCTTCACCCACAGACTCGGGTAGCGATGTTGTTGCTGCTGCCAGAAAAGCACCGGTATTATCATAGCTAAGGAGTTTCAAAACCAATGCGCTTCGCATGATTACGTTATTGTAAGCGGCAAATGAAGTAAGGTGGTTAGTCCAGTCTAACCAGTACACTTTCGTTTTTTGAAGCTTCAGGTACTGCCTGTCGATCGACTGTTGCAGGATTTTCTCATCGTAAGCAAGCAATACATAAGCATCCTCTTTTAGCTGAATGGACTTCTGTTCAACTATATTTTTTTTATTGAGATCGGTGTACAGATACATCGAATCGTAATCACCTTCCGTGGTAAAACTTTTGATGTATTCCCCTTCATCTACAATTTTTGTGTTGTATTTAGCGTATTCGAGTTTTGGATTATACACGATTGTGAAAGTGGGATTTCCCGAAACATATTTAAAATACCTGATCAGCTCGGGTGGATTGTAATAAGTGCTGTCGTCTGTTTTGAAACGCGGCATGAAATCAATCAACTCGAAACAATCATCCCCACTTCTGAAAACAGTAGAAACAATGTTGGTGTTCTTTATGTAGGATTGTTTGACCGCGTAACGCTGATCTGTAAGAATTTCAAAGCTTCCGCCAATCTCGTCGTCAAGCAGTTTTGCAAAGGCCGAAGGAGAATTAAAATCGGGGATGCAAAACCAGTCAATTGATGCCTTTTCTGAAATTAATGCTGCTGTTTTACAGTTTCCAATAACTGCATAATTTAATGTATCCATTCAAGGATTTTTATGGATTAAATTGAATTTGCGGGAATTTCTCATCGCTTATTACAACAACTCTTTCAGAAAGTTCCTGACTTCCTTGTAATTTGAAACATAATAATCTGCCTCAGAATTTTCTGACCCCACTTTAATTGTGTAGGCCTTATCGGGCAACTCTTTAAATAAAAATTCATCGGTCGATCCATCTCCAAAAGCGAGGATAAAATCGGCCGGATTACCAGCCAGGAAATCAAGGGCGGCAATTCCTTTGTTTATACCGGACGCCTTAATTTCAATAAGTTTTTTCCCTTCCAGCACTTCGAGTTCCTGGTTAAGTATCAGGTTTGAAAGTGTATCTCTCAATTCCAGTGCACGTAATACACCCAACTCAATATCAGCTTTTCGGTAATGCCATACCAGCGAATAATTCTTTTCTTCAATCAAACTGCCGGGCGTACTATCCACGAATGACTCAAGAATCGGCAATATTTTCTCTTTCCATTCAGAATTAACGGTTCTGTTCTTTTGCCAATCTGTACCCGGAATTCGCTCCCATGCACCATGCTCGGCAAACAGGTAATAGTTCTTATGGCCAAACCATTTGTCAATGGTATCCCTGTCACGGCCACTTATCAGCACTAATTTGGTTTTACTCAATCCGGCAATCTGATCAAGCACCTGGTAAAGTTCCTTATCGGGTACAGCCGCCTGTGGTTTATCAAAAAACCGTTGTAAAGTGCCGTCATAGTCCAGGAATAGAACTTTCGATTTCGACTTGCGGAAATCATCCAAAATTTTGTTTTTTAATCGTGCAGATATTTTCCGTGCCTGATAATCTGATTGTTTTTCAAGATTGGCATCGAGGGCCTTCATAAACTCAGAGGCCCATTTATGAATGTCGTATCGTTTAATGCGTTGCTGCATCGTCCGCATTCGTTTCATACGTTCTTCATCTGACATAGTAAGTGCAGTATAAATAGCTTGGGCAGTACTGTCGTAATTATTCGGATTAACCGAAATTGCCTCTCCTAATTCTTTAGCTGCACCGGCCATTTCACTTAAAACCAGCATACCTTTTTGATTGACTTTTGCAGCAATATATTCTTTAGCTACCAGATTCATTCCGTCTCTCAGAGGCGTAAGCAAAGCTACTTCAGCAGAGCTGTATAATTCAATCAGATTCTCAAAGGGCATTGAACGATAAAAGTAAATAACCGGAGTCCAGTTCAATGTACCAAATTCGCCATTTATATTTCCAACCAGCACATCCACTTCATTCTTCAGGTTTTTATACTGCTCAACATCTGTTCTCGATGGGACCGTAAGCATAATAAGCGAAACTTTTTCGATGAACTCGGGATGTGCTTTCAGGAATTGCCGGAAAGCCTTTAACCGATGGGGTATTCCCTTGGTGTAGTCCAGTCTGTCGATTGAAAGAACAAGCTTTCTGTCGGGCATACTCATTAGAAAGCGATCGATGTCCTGATGAACTTTTGAACGTTCCTGAATAGATTTGCTTTGGACTTCAATGGCGAGTTTTTCAAACTTCTTATAATCGATACCCATTGGAAAGACATCGATAAATACCTGGCGGTTTTCGAGCTTTATTTGATTGAAATCGACATCGTAGCCTAAAAGACGTTTAACCGAACTGATAAAATGCCGGGCATAATCATAGGTGTGAAACCCGATCAAATCGGCACCAAGCAGGCCGGAAATTATTTCTTCACGCCAGGGTAAAGTACGGATGATTTCGTAGGATGGGAATGGGATATGGAGGAAGAATCCGATATTCAGGTCGGGACGACGTTGCCTGAGCATGTCAGGTACCAAAAGCAATTGATAATCGTGCACCCAGACTCGATCGTTCTCTTCCGCATTTGCAATAATGGTATCTGCAAATAACTTATTTACCTCGTAATAAGCTTTCCAGTAGCGCTTTTTAAATTCTGTGAATTCGGTAAAATAGTGAAACAATGGCCAAAGTGTGGCATTGCTAAAGCCTCCGTAATAATCCGATATCTGTTTCCCGGATAAAAAGACCGGAAGGCACTGTTCAGTTTTTAACAAATCGGTAACGGTTTCTTCTTCACCGGCATTCTCCGGAATTACACCAGGCCAGCCAATCCACACGCTGTTACTTCCTTTGTGATAGGACTTTAAACCCGTTGCCAGACCTCCAGCGCTGGGAGTGATCTGCATATCATTTTCGTCTTTTGTAATTTTTACCGGTAAGCGGTTTGAAGCAATAATTAATCTTCCCATGTAATTTATTTCTGTAGAAATTATTAGATAAACAAAGATACGGAATTTGTTTCAACTCAATTTTAAGCTGTAATTAAATCATCTTAAATATAACTTGTCAATTCATCCTCCATTTTTTACGTTGAACTATTTTTTCTAATTTTGTTCGCATAGAAACTATTTACATTTATTTCGAGAAAAAACCAAAATTTAAGCATTAAACCAATATTCATTTGTACACGAAGAACTTTATGATTTACAACGACAGACAACAAAAAATCGCCGAAAGAATTGATGATGAACCTCGAATTAGAAACTGGAAGGATTGGCGCTGGCAATTAAAACATGCCATTAAATCGCTCGATAAATTTGAAGAAGTTACCGGAATAACATTCACTAATAAAGAACGGGAAGGACTATACAAAACCTTTGACAAATTCCCGTTGTCGATAACCCCTTATTACCTCTCGCTTATTGACAAAGATAACTTCAGGAACGATCCTGTTTTTAAACAAGCTTTTGGAGGAATTGAAGAATTGACTACCCTAAATTCGGAATTGGCCGACCCGCTATCGGAAGACAGTGACAGCCCTGTGGAAGGCATTACACATCGTTACCCTGATCGCGTATTGTTTCATGTGAGTAACATTTGTTCGATGTACTGCCGGCACTGTACACGCAAGCGCAAAGTGGGCGATATCGACTTTGTTCCTTCGAAGCAACAGTTGAAAAAAGGTATTGAATACATAAAAAACACCCCACAGGTGCGCGATGTGCTGCTATCAGGTGGCGATCCGCTAATGTTGCCTGATGATAAAATCGACTGGCTTTTATCCGAAATTACGTGTATCCCACATGTTGAAATTGTTCGAATCGGCACCAGAATGCCGGTGGTTCTACCCTATCGAATAACCGATAAGCTGGTATCCGTTCTGAAAAAATACCAACCTTTGTGGATCAATACGCATTTCAATCATCCGAACGAAATTACCGCATCAGCAAAAGAAGCACTGGCAAAACTGGCCGACGGCGGTTTTCCACTTGGAAATCAGTCGGTTTTGCTGGCCGATGTAAACGACTGTCCGCGTATCATGAAATCGCTCCTGCATAAACTGGTTCAAAACCGCGTACGACCTTATTACCTTTACCAGTGCGACCTGTCGGAAGGACTTTCGCATTTCAGGACTCCCATCGGCAAAGGAATTGAGATTATGGAAAGTCTAGTGGGACATACCAGCGGATTTGCCCGGCCAACTTATGTTATCGATGCACCTGGCGGTGGCGGAAAAATACCGGTAATGCCAAATTACATCATTTCATGGTCGACCAACAAAGTAGTACTTCGCAATTACGAAGGAGTGATTACAACATACAAGGAACCTGACAGTTACGAACAAAAAATGTGCGATCGTGATTGTGAAAATTGTAATCTCGACCTGAATTTGAACGAAGTAGATGAATCAGCTGCCATTGGAATAGAACGTTTACTGGCCGACTCCGACGACGTAATTTCGCTGGTGCCTGAAGACAATGAACGAATATCGAGGAGAGACAATGAAACAAGATAAAATAGAAAAATTTGGAAAGGGAACAACCATACAACACGGTGAACTAAATCAACGTGTTTACCTGATGAAGATGGACAAAGCTGATTGTCCGCTTGTGATTGAGGAAATTAATCGATTAGCACGAAAAAATAAATACACCAAAATATTCTGCAAAGTACCGCAAAGCGTTGCACCACAGTTTATGGCCAACGGATTTATAAATGAGGCTCAAATACCACGGTTCTATCGAGGGACTGAAACCTTATTTTTTATGTCGAAATTTCTGAGTTCCGATCGTTTGCTGGAAATAGAAACGGAGCAATTACAAGAATTCAGTAAAATGATGACAAATTTGAATGGAGTACCTGTAAATGGAATTAATGCAGATCCTGAATTTCATATTCGAAAACTGACGCCTGCCGACAGTGAAGCAATGGCTGAAATTTACAATGCGGTTTTTAAGAGTTATCCCTTCCCTATTCATGATCCGGCATACATCCGTAAGACCATGAAAAACGACGTGCAATATTTCGGTGCTGAAACAAACGGAAAACTGGTAGCACTGGCATCGGCTGAAGTGGATAAAAAAGAACAGAATGCAGAAATGACCGACTTTGCAACAATCCAGGATTTCCGTGGGAAAAAGCTTTCCTTACTTCTGCTTAAGGAAATGGAAAAACAAATGACGCAGAAGGGTGTTAGAACATTATATACAATAGCCCGCCTTAATTCAATAGGAATGAATAAAACGTTTTTAAGGATGGGATATACGTATTCCGGCACAACCATAAAAAATACGAATATTGCCGGAAACATTGAAAGTATGAATATTTATTATAAACATATAGCATGAATTTAGGAAGCAGATGTCAGTTCGCCGAAGAATGCAGTTTGTTTCAAGGCGAAGAGAAAACAAAAATCCCGCTTCCCATATTCAGGAATGTTTTCTGTAACCGGGGAATGAAGGGATGGAAAAATTGCGACAGGTACAGTGATTTATCAGAGGAGAAAGGAAATGAGTAAAAAATTCAGGAGTGAGATGAAACAAAAAAATCAATTGGAACTGGAAAACATAAAAAATCCGTTTGAGAAAGACATATTGCTGTTTCTCAGTAAAAATGGCAAATGTATTTATGGTGATATCATTAAAGAGTTAAAAATCTCAGGCAGACGTGGTCAGGAAGCCATTTATTCCCTGCTTCAGAAAGGCTTTATCCGGCATAAAGATAAAACATCGTTTATCGAACTTAATGTTGAACTCAAGGCATGAGTTGGATCGACCTGTCGATTTTTCTTTTTTACCTCTCGGCCATGCTTGGCGTGGGGTTTTACTTTTTACGAAAAAACAAAAACACCGACGATTATTATGTTGGAGGACGGAAGTTAAGCAGCCTCCACATTGGATTGTCTGTGGTTGCCACCGATGTTGGTGGTGGCTTTTCCATTGGACTTGGCGGGCTTGGCTTTACCATGGGTTTATCCGGCAGCTGGCTGCTGTTCACCGGCTTGCTGGGCGCCTGGCTTAGCGGAGTTTTGCTTATTCCGCGTATTTCGGGACTGGCACGATCCAAAGGATTTTTATCTTTCCCACAGTACCTTCAGCATGTTTTCGATAAACGGGTTGCTTTCCTTGCAGGACTGATATCGGCCATTGGTTACCTCGGATTCACCAGTTCTCAAATACTTGCCGGTGCCAAGTTGGCTTCCTCCACGTTCGATGGATTAAGTCTGCAGAATGCATTACTGGCAATGGGCGTTATTGCAGTTGTATATACTGTTCTGGGCGGATTGAAAGCAGTAATTTATACCGATACCATTCAATGGATCGTTTTAATGGCCGGATTGATCTTTGTGGGAATACCGGTCTCCTATTTTGCCATCGGCGGTTATGATTCCATTGTACAAACCATCGAACCCGAGTTTTTATCGCTTCAGAATATCAGCTGGCAGCAAATCATAAACTGGATGTTTACGATCATTCCCATCTGGTTTATTGGAATGACGCTGTACCAGCGTATTTATGCCTCGAAAAACACCCGAGCGGCGCAACGAGGATGGTTCCTTGCCGGATTATTCGAATACCCGATAATGGCTTTTATGGGTGTAATTCTTGGCATGTTTGCACGTGTGGCAGTTGAGAAGCATTTATTGCCGGGCTACGACCTGAATAGTCTGGATGCAGAAATGGGACTTCCTGTTTTGCTGAAAACAGTACTGCCGGTCGGCTTCCTGGGTATTGTACTATCGGCATATTTTTCGGCCATTATGTCGACTGCCGACAGTTGCCTCATGGCTGCGTCGGGAAACTTGCTTACTGACGTTCTAAAAAAACAGAATACGCCAAACAGTTTACGGCTTTCGCAGTCGCTTACTTTGATGCTGGGAGTACTTGCGCTGGTATTGGCCTTGCGCATGACAAGTGTGCTCGAACTAATGCTTCACTCCTATTCTTTTATGGTATCCGGGATGATCGTGCCGGTGTTAGCGGCTTTGTTCACCCGATCGCCCAATGCAAGGGCAGCAATGGTATCAATGATTGTTGGCGGAACAACAACCCTTATCCTGATAATTGGAAACTTTAAATTGCCAATGCAACTCGATCCTAACATATTTGGAATCGTACTATCTGCCTTTTCATATGGCATTTCAAATTTTTTCTTTCGCAGAATTCCCGCAAATTTGTAATTTCAATTGTTACAAATAGAAAAGCAATTAAATTAAAAATGGATTCATTAAAAGATATCATTGATTTTCAGCTCTTCAGTTACAAAAACCTCGACTTTACCATAAAATCGGTTTTGATCATTGTTCTTGCATTTGCGATTACGCGTCTATTACTGTGGGGAATAAAAAAGATCATGTTCCGCAAAAAAGATATGGATTATGCCAAACGGGGAACCTTGCATTCAGTTTACCAGATTCTTGCCTATATTCTCTGGATCATTACCATACTGATTATCCTTGATTCTTTTGGTGTCAAAATTACGGTGCTTTTAGCTGGTTCGGCTGCATTGCTGGTTGGTGTCGGACTGGGACTTCAAAATACATTTAACGATTTTGTTTCGGGGTTTATCCTGCTCTTTGAAGGTTCCATTAAAGTAGGTGATATTCTTGAAGTTGATGGCGATATTATCAAAATACGAAAGATTGGCCTGCGCACTTCAGAAGCATTTAACCGCGACGACATTGTCGTATTGATTCCAAATTCGATTATTACTACCAATAAAGTGATTAACTGGAGCCATCAGTCGAAAAAAACGCGTTTCAGGATTAAAGTTGGTGTAGCTTATGGCAGCGATATCGATTTGGTGGAGCATCTGCTTCTGGAGAGCGCCAAGGAACATCCTGAAGTTGAAGACGATGGTATGATCCGTGCGCGTTTTACTGATTTTGGAAATTCTTCACTTGATTTCGAACTCTTGTTTTTTAGCCGTAATATTTTCAGGATTGAAAACGTGAAATCTGATATCCGCAAAACAATTAATCGCAAATTTATTGAGAATAAGGTTACCATTCCATTTCCACAGATGGACCTCCATTTTAAATCCGATTTTCGCGAGCCAAAGAACTAGTAATCGCAGCCTGAGGCCGCGCGGGCTTCCAGCAATAACTCCTGCGTAAGTTCCTGTAGTTTGGCTCTCATTTCTGTCAAGTCAGCATCTAGAATAGCATCCTCAATACTTCCAGATGTACATGCGGCTATAATTATGTCGTAAACTTCGTCGCAATTGGTGCCATTGCAGGTGTACTTGTTTCCGTTGTACAGCCAGTAACATTCGGTATCGGTACAACACGACTCAATTACGGCGTTTGGATCGGTACAGGATATTCCGGGATCGTTACAAAATTCATCCGATCCGGTTTCCGTACAGGAAGTCAGGACAACTGCTCCTAGCCATAAAAAAAACGATAAAAATAACCTGACCCTCATATTCAGTTGTTTAGAAATTAAACTCATTTTTTAAAATCTCCTCAAACTCTTCGAACGAAAGAAACCCATTGTAAGCCTTGTTGTTAAACACAAAAGTCGGAGTTCCTTTTAATCCGTTCGATCGAAACTCATTTAAATTAGACCGAAGATACTCGAAATTATTATTCTCGAGAATACATGCTGCAATTTCGGAATTATCTTCCATTATATCATCAAGCAGCAGGTCAAAATCTTCTGTAAAAACCACATCCGGATCGACAAGAAGCAGAGGATGGAATTTTTCGAAAATGCCATACCTCGATATACAACTGGCTGCCTGCAGTGCCATTAAAACCTCAGGATTTTCAGTAAAATCCAGGAATTTGATGACCAGCTTAACAGCTCCCGGATTGAGGTAGTTTTTTTCGATTTCAGGCAAGGTTTGCGAAAAAAACAAACGGCAGTAGGTACAATTATAACTGGCATACATAAAAACCGTTCTTTCGGCTGCCGGGCTGCCAATCAGCACATCTTCATCTTTTTCGCTAACAGTATGCTCCAGCTCCTTCCCTTTTCGACTGGTATTGGCATTCTTGCATGCGTTAAATGCCAAAGAAAAAAGCAATAGTGAAACCAGCACAATTCCTCGCATTTATTTTTCCTCCGTTTCGTATTTGACCAATTTAGGATGAAAATTCAGATTCACCATCTGTTGCTGAAGATTTACTTTGGCCACCATATTCGCGCGGTCGCGTTTTTTGTCAAAACCAGCCTTCTCCTTGCCGTTTTCCGATTTCGACACCAGGTAAATTGAAGTCCGGCCCCTGGTAACATCCTTCCCATCATCGGCGCTAAAACCGCCTTCCTCCATCTGCTTTCTGAGGTTCGCTTTCGATTTGCTCGACAGTACCTCCCCCAGAAACATGCGAATGTGGTAGGCATAATCTTCGCCAAAGCTATACATGCCCAAAAACATGGCATCGAAGGAAGTAGTGCGAATTTCGGTGCGCGGAATATAGAGTTCGTTGTTGAACAGAAAAACACTGCTGTTCAGTGTGCTGAAATATAAGCTATCCATATTCTTTAAGCCAATGCCTTTGATTTTTTCGACTTCCATAACAGGTCTCACATTGAACAACGCACCGTTTTCAATTGTCAGGTCTCCTTTAAGCATCAATGATTCGTAAACCGGCGCGTAATTTTTCAGGATAATCTCGCCATCCATGGCTGTGGAAAGCAAGCCTGCCACATTATTAGCGCTGATTTCATCATAATCCATGTATTCACCAAAATTCGCCACCAACTGCCTGGTATTCATTTTGTCAATATTGGTTTTAAAGAATAGCACCATGCGGTTGTCGGGTTGCATTTCAACTTTAAGCGACGAAAGTGCACGGCCATCAAATGCCTTCAACCGAAGACTGTCGAACACATAATAATTTTCTTTCACCAAAAATTTTGAGGTAATATCGCTGAACAGTGCATTTTCGTATTTAACGCTGCCGGCGCTTAGCTTGCCATTTATTTTATAGGTGAAATTCATGGGTTGCCCGGGTTTATTTGTTTCTGCAGCCGATACAGTATCTTCCGACATTACTTTTTCTACGAAAGCATAATCAAACTTATCGACATAAAAATTGCCATGAATAAGCAGTTGATTCGGTTGATTCAGCAACAAAGCAGTGTACACATTATCTACCAAAACCTTTTGGGCAACTGCGTGCATGCCCTGATAATCCGCACTAAGTTGATCGATCCGGAGCGAATCGTTTGAATAGTTCAACGCACCGGAAAGATTCCCGATGTTAAGCATTGAGTCAGGTGTTTGCACTGTAATGTGGTTGAGTTCCAAATTAAAACTGCTGTTTTCGAAAATGATTGAGTAGAGATGACTATCGAGTTTTTCAGGATCGATCGTAGCTGCCGACTCTAGTTTTGCGGTAAAGTTCCCTGAAATCGAATCGACCTTATTATTTGGAAGATAAGGTCTTATGTCCGGCAAATCGATATTCACAATTCCCTGAATTTCATAGGATGGTTTGTGGAGGTTTTGTAACTGTCCATTCAAATCGAAGCTGCTGTTTCCAACCGTTGCCTGCAAAGTATCGAAGCGTGCAACCAGCGAATCCACTATTAGAAAGTCACCTGATATCTCGGATGATAAATTTTGGAGATTGAGATCATATTCCGGAATGTAAGCTTGCAGCTGTTTTATTTCTAATCTGCCAGGCTCGTATGTCAGTTTGGTATTTATTTCACTGACTTCAACCGAAGTGTCGATTTGAAGTTCAACTTCTGAAAGATTCATGTCAAGCCTGGTGGAATTCATTACCGTTCTGACAAATTCCTCAGATACTGAATCCGGTACAGTACCTTTTGTGGTTAAACTGGCGCTGATTTTACCTCTTAGTTTTCTGAACGTCGAATCAGGCAGAAAAGGTGCCACTTCTGCCAGGTTTAAATCCAGTTCGGAATTCAGGGTATAACGTGGCCTTGCCATATCATAAAGGCTTCCTTTGAGCGTAACTTTACTTGAATCGGTTTGAAATGACAGCGCACTAATCTGCAGACTGCCTGAAGCATTATTCTGTAAGATGCCGTTTGATGCTTTCCCCGTAACCTTCAGGTTTCGAACGAATGGATAGCTGCCGTACTTTAATCGTCCGTCTTCCAGAGTAAAATTCACGTCAATTTTGGGCACGATGGTATCAGACAAAATGCCCGAGATATGTGCATCAGCCCGGAGATTTCCGGCAAAATTATGGATGCCGGCATCGCGCAGCAAATTGTCAGGAAGGTATTTTTGAACACCAGCTAAATCCAGTCGTTCCAACTGCAGTTCTAGGGTTGCAAGCATGCTGTCGCCAGGCGTAAGCATACCTGTTAAAGCAAAGGCGGCATCATTGTCAATCTTGATTTCAGCCCGATCAATACCGATCACCCCATCCAGGTAACTGGCCTGAAATAAAACATCCGTTTGTTGCATGCGGTAAAGGTTGGTGCTTGCGTATGCGCAATCTTTTAGCACCGCTTTTCCCTGTACTTCTCCTTCGTATTTTTCCTGGTTAATGACGCCATTTAATTCCAGTTCTTCAAAAAATAATTGGGCACCGGCCATTAGTTTATCATCACGATAATTCAATGTTATATTTTGTAGCGATAAGTCTTCAATATTCAGAAAAACTGCGTTTGAAGAAGAATCAGCAACCGCGTTCTGATCGTTTTCCATTATAAAATCAACGTTGCTCGCACCGGTTGAATCGGAAAAATAATTAAATACCGCATCCTCCAACTCGATTTTTCTGATTTGAAAAATTTGTTTTAACAATGGTTTTGCTTCCACCGAAACATATAGACGACCGATCTGTGCCAGCGTATCCTTTTGAGACGTTCCGACCCAAACGTCACTGCACCGAATGGTTGCTTTCGGAAAATTACGCAGCAGCGAAAATTCGATATCCCCCACTTCAATCGGGACATCCGTCGCCTTCGAAACCTGTTCCAAAGCCAGGCGTGCAATCCGGTTTTCCGACAGGGCCGCCGCCACCGCCAGGATAATGACCAGCGAAAACAAAACCAGGAAAATATACAGTATGAATTTTCGGGCTCTCTTCATTTCCTATTCTTGTAAAGATTTTTCGGAAGTAGGGTGAAAGATAATCAACTGTTGGAAATGAAGCAAAGTTTTTAAAATGACTTCAGTTCCGGGGCGTGTAAATTAATGCAAGCTAAAAAATCCAGAAATTAAAAAAGCACCTGTATATTCAGATGCTTCTTTAATTTTTGTACCCCGGACGGGATTCGAACCCATGACCTACTGCTTAGAAGGCAGTTGCTCTATCCAGCTGAGCTACCGGGGCAGCCTGTATTTTGCCGTGCAAAAGTATAAATCAAATTCTAAAAAACAAACAGCAGTTACCAAATTAGCCGATGTTTTGTATGCTTCCGTTCGCAAGTCCTACAACAAGTGTATTCCGTTTATTTTGCACATTTCTATCATTTTTTCGGGCCAGATGCTTGATTGGATTTCCCCAATGTGTGCTTTACGTAAAAAATACATGCACAAACGCGATTGGCCAATCCCTCCTCCAATGGAAAGCGGCAGCTCTCCATTCAGTAGTTTTTTGTGCCAGAAAAGGTCTTTGCGATCTTCAACTTTGCGAATACGAAGCTGTTCGAGTAACACTTCGCGGTTAACACGAATGCCCATCGAGGATATTTCAAAGGCGCGATTCAAAAGATTATTCCACAAAATGATATCGCCGTTCAATCCTTTTCTGCCATTTTCTGTTGGCGTACTCCAGTCGTCGTAATCGGGTGCCCGCCCATCGTGAATTCCTCCACCCGGCAGCTCACCACCAATGCCGATCACGAAAATAGCTCCGTGTTTTTTTGCTTCTTCCGACTCGCGCTCGAAGGGCGTAAGATCGGGATATTTGGCTTCCAGTTCTTCCGTGTGCACAAAGGTTATCTCATCTGGCAACTCGGGCTGAATATCGAGATAGGTTTCACAGATGTGAAACTCGGTACGAACCAGGGCTGCGTATATTTTCTTAACGATGTATTTCAGGTAATCCAGGTTCCGTTGGTCTTCACTGATTACACGTTCCCAATCCCACTGGTCGACATACAACGAGTGAATATTTGTAAGTTCTTCATCGGGTCGGATGGCATTCATGTCGGTGTAAATACCAAATCCTTCATTGATCTCCAGGTCGGCCAGGGCAAGACGCTTCCATTTGGCCAGCGACTGCACGATCTCAGCTTCCTGGTCGCCAAATTCTTTCATGGGGAACGAAACCGGACGCTCGATTCCGTTGAGGTCGTCGTTAATACCTGTACCTTTTTGAACGAACAAAGGAGCTGTTACACGCCGCAAGCGCAGTTCTGAGGCCAGGTTCAACTGAAAAAAGTCTTTGATTTGTTTAATCGCTTGTTCGGTTTGATTAACATCCAGTACCGATTTGTAATTTTTTGGAATGGTTATCTGCATAATTTATAAGTCTTATTGCCTGTTTCCAACAAAAGTATAACTCTTCTTTAAAAGTGATTACAAGGACTAAGGGAATTTAACATTCAATTTCGGACGGAATGCTATTTTTGCAGCGAATTATGGCGACCTACAGTAAAAACATACCGCAGCTTTACCTGGTTAAAATCTCCAAATGGTTCAACATGGTAATGCCAATTGTGGTGCTTTTTTACCAAAGCAACGATATGGGCATGCACGAGATTTTTGTGCTGAAAGCCATTTATTCCATTGCGATTGTAGCCATGGAAATTCCATCGGGTTGGATGGCGGATGTTTGGGGGAGAAAAAAGACATTGATACTGGGCAGCATTCTGGGCAGTGCCGGATTTGTGATTTACAGTTTTTCGTATGGTTTCTGGGCCTTTGTAGCTGCAGAAGTTATTCTGGGTATTGGCCATTCATTTGTTTCGGGAGCGGATTCGGCCATGTTATACGATAGTTTGAAAGCCGATAAACGAACCGATAAATACATACGCGAAGAAGGACGCATAACTTCGGTGGGTAATTTTGCCGAAGCCATTGCAGGCGTTGTCGGAGGATTTCTTGCCGCCATCAGTTTACGAACGCCATTCTATTTTCAGTTTGCCGTGGCTGCCATAGCCATTCCTGCCTCGCTCACCATGATTGAGCCCAAAGTGCACGTAGCTGAGCACTTACATTCCATAAAAAAACTGGTTAGGAACATTCGCGATATGTTCGTTAACGACAAGAATCTTCGCGTTGCCATTTTGTTGTCTGCGGTTACCGGAACGGCTACGCTCACTTTTGCATGGTTTGTCCAACCCTTTTTCAAAGCCATCGGATTACCCGTTGAAATGTTTGGGATATTCTGGACAGCACTCAATCTTACCGTTGGTGTTTCCTCCGTGTTCGCCTATAAAATTGCCGATTTTCTAGGGAGAAAATGGTCAATACTGATGGTGATCTTCCTTTTAACTTCCGGTTACATTCTTTCAGGCACATTTATCTCTTACTGGGGCCTTGGCTTTTTGTTTCTGTTCTACTTGGTCAGAGGCCTTGCTACCCCGATTTTTAAAAACTACATCAACGAGTATACCGAAAGTGGTGTCCGTGCCACCATGCTTTCGGTACGAAACTTTGTTATTCGAATCACCTTTGCCGGCATTGGGCCTTTGCTCGGCTACATTACCGACAATGTAAGCTTGAATAAAGCCTTAATGCTTGCAGGAATACTGTACCTTATTGCTGCACTTTTGGTTGTATTCCCATGGATAAGACCTTCTAAAGAAGTTTAAACCTGCAGCCGCAGTCCGTCGTACGCCATAAAAACATTTTCGGGCAGTTCCTTCTCAATTTCTGAATACTTTCCAAAATTATGGCTGATGTGCGTTAGATACGCTTTTTCAGGATTCACTTTTTCAATCAGATGCAGGGCTTCGGTTAAGTTGTAATGCGAAATGTGTTTTTCCTTTCGAAGCGCGTTAACCACCAAAATTTTAGTGCCTCGGATCTTATCAATTTCCTCTTCCGCAATATAATTCGTATCGGTAATGTATGTCAGATTACCGATGCGATAACCGTATACCGGCAGTTTGTGGTGAAAGCAACGAATGGGTACAATTTCTGTTCCGTCAATAGCGAAGGGCTTGTTGTCAACATCTTTCAGCTTCATCTTCGGAATGCCGGGGTATTTGTATTCGGCAAAAACATAATTAAAAATCCTTTTGACGGCTTCCTGCACCCGGTGTTCGGCGAAAATTTCCATCGATTTTTTTTGGATCCAGTTAAACGAACGAATGTCATCCAGACCAAAAATATGATCGACATGCTCGTGGGTCAGTAAAATGGCGTTCAAGCTGTCAACCTTTTCTCGTAACATTTGCTGCCGAAAATCCGGACCGGCGTCTATCACAATGGTTTTACCATTTACTTTGAGCATAATCGACGAACGCAGGCGTTTATCTCGCGGATCGTCAGATCTGCAAACGTGACAGTCGCAGGCTACGACCGGCACTCCCTGTGAAGTACCGGTTCCAAGAAATATGGCTTCATTCTCATGTTCTTTCTCCGAAATCATCCGGCAAATTTACGAAAAGCTACTTTAAATGGCGATTATAATTACTTTTGCAAAAAGCATTGAACAATGGCTGCACTTTACCTGGTTCCAAATATTCTGGCCGAAGGCAACTGGCAAAATGTTTTACCTGCCGCTATTTTCCCAGTCCTCACCAATACCCGGCATTTTATTGTGGAAAACATACGCACGGCTCGTCGCTTTATGAAAATGGTGAATCGTGAAATTGATATTGATGCCTGTACTTTTTATGAAATTAATAAGCGAACAGATCCAAAAGACCTGCCTCACTTTCTTTCACCAATCGAAAAAGGCAACGATGTAGCCATTATTTCTGAAGCCGGTTGTCCAGGAGTAGCCGATCCCGGCGCCGATGTGGTGCGGCTTGCCCATCAAAAAGAATTGAAGGTGGTTCCCCTTGTCGGACCATCATCGATTTTGTTGGCTTTAATGGCATCGGGACTTAACGGCCAGGACTTTGCTTTTCGCGGTTATTTACCAGTAAAACCGCACGAACGAAGCCGTGAACTGATAAATCTGGATAAAAAAGTCAGAAAAACCCGTCAAACTCAACTGTTTATTGAAACGCCCTATCGCAATAACCAGTTGGCTGAGGACATTTTGAAAAGCTGCTCTTCCACTACCCTTCTGTGTATTGCAGCAAATCTGACTGGTGAAGCAGAGTTTATAAGCACCAAGACTGTGCAGCAATGGAAGGGCAAAATACCTGACCTTCATAAGCAACCTGTAATTTTTTTACTCGGATAAAAATTGCTCATACAAACAAAACAGGAGGCTTTTTAGCCTCCTGTTACGTCCTGTTCCATTGGTTCAAATCGTGAAGTAAATGAAACAAATTCCCCGAGCTTTGGGTTATTTTTCCACCTTTTTTGCCATGCTTGATAACTGTTCAGCGGAGAGCGGAGTACCGTATCCCACATATTGCAGAACCGGTTTTTCTGGATTATCGATGGGAGTCCAAACGCCATCTTTGTGATTTTGATAAACCGAATTGTATTCAACCCCATCCACAACCGGAATAACTCCCCTGGTTTGCAATACTTCACCATCCTCCATCCAGGTCAGGTCGATCTTTTTGTTCACTACTTTTGCTACATTCTCGCTCCCGTGACAATCTTCGCACTGGTCGCCTTCTTTTTTAACGGAATGGCTGAACTGTGGGGCAAATATCAGCAAGGTTTTGTTACCGGGAGCAACAAAAGTTTGCATGTTGGCAGAAGTTACCTTGCCTTCGTAATTCATCAGGAATTTCCAACCTGATACAGGTTGAGCCACCCTTTTCTTTTCCTTGATCATGGTTTCCACATGGCAGTTGGTGCAACTAATTACATGCCTTACATGACAGGCTTTGCAATCCAGTTTATCACCGTGAACAGTGTGCGCCTGGCTTTCAGTAACTTCCTCGTGACATCCTTCGCATGATGCGTCCATTGCTCCCGGTTGTTTCATGGTAAGATACTCCGTGCCATCCCCATGCATTTCACGACCGGTATGACAATCCATACAGGTCATTCCGCTATTGAAATGAACATCAGGTGTATTGGCAACTTTGTCGATCTTCATGATCATGGCAGACTCACGTGCGTGACATTTCAGGCATGTTTCCTGGCTGGCCGCAACCGCTGTTGAATACACGGGCTTGTTGTCGACCATCGTTTTATGGCACTCGTCGCAAGAGTTAACATGACAACGGGTACAACCGGCCTCTTCGTATGGAATTCCGGTTATCAGTTCCAGTCCACCCTGTTCTTTGCTGTACCAATGAGACATACCATTTGCCGTGGCATGCAAACTCGAAAAGTAAAAACATGTTTCCTTATTTACCTGCTGCGCTTTTACCGGTGGTTCTGCTAACAGGGAAAAAGCAAAGAAGAAAAAAATGAAAACACGAAGGGAAGGACCTCGGTTGATAGTTGAAGTTTTCATAGTTGATTATTAAAAGTTAATAGCTGATGAAGTCTTTGTATGCGTAGTATAATATAAACAAACATAAGATTGATTTATTCGCTTGCTTAAACACACTTATAAATATACAAACTTAAATCATATGTTCATTTAAATATGTCATGAAACATTTAGAAAGCTCCAAAATAATAACTGAAAATTTAATCTATATTATCTGATTAACAAATAACTAACTCAAAATAGAGACGCAAAATATTTTTAAGATATCAGATAATATTTCGATCTTTTAGAATATGAAATTCGTGTTCGAAGTTAGGAGTAAAAATGTCTTTTTGAAGGTTGTGTTCAAGTTGTTTTCTGGTCCAGAAACGTAGTTCATCCACCTCATCGGATTGAATTCCAACATTTTTAAAATCATGGGTAGTAAACAAGTAAACCAGTTCGGCTTCTACTTCCGATTCCCACTTATAAACCTGTTGCAGTGTTGCGGAAAAATCGCTCAACCCGATCTCCTCCTGCGCTTCTTTTCTCAGCGCCTGTTCAAGCGTCTCGCCGGCAGAAATGTGGCCGCCAACTGCTGTATCCCACTTCCCTGGTTGAATGAATTTTTGCATTGGCCGTTTTTGCATGAGGATCGCTCCGTTTTTGTTTAACAAATGTAAATGTACCACCGGATGCAGCAGTTTACTGCCATTGTGTACCCGGCTCCGGGGTGCCTGTCCAATTACTTTTCCCTGTTCATCGACCAGCGGAACCCATTCTTCTTTACTGAGCTTTTTGTTCGTTCGACGTTGCCTGTACATTTCAAACAAAAAATAAACACCAAATATAATGTAGAAAAGCCCTCCACTAATAAATGCCCAGGCTTCGTTGCTCATGTAAAAGGCCGAATAAAAAACCATAACAGTGTGCACCGAAAAAATATAAAAAAGGTACTTCAGGCTTTTTTGCATCTGGGCCATTTGGGCATCGTTAAACTCAACATCCTTCATGTAGCGCTTGCCCATTAAACCAATAATATTCAGCTTAGAAAAGGCAGAGACACCGAGAACAGCGATTAGAATCAGTTCGACCAGCCCGGGTTTTAGTTTGAAAAAAATATCGTTGTGCAATAAAATGGAAAAAGCTCCCAACACAACGAGCAACAGCGTGTCGAATAACACAAATTTTTCGAAACGCTTTTCCTTTATAGCAATCCACAACATTTCCAGCATGCCAACGCCAATGGCAACAAAAAGCCCGGTTTTAGTCCCCCAGATTTCATCGGCAGCGATAAAAATAAAGAGAGGAATAAAACCGGGCAATAATTTTTTCAGCAGTGCTGTTCGGTTCATTTCAAGCTTTAACTTCAATAAGGTGCTTACTCCGTTGATTCCGTTTGGAACGGAACAACCTTATAAACCTCTACTTCCATTAGCACGGTTTGAAACATGCCAATAGTTCCTGAACCGTTCTGTCCATATGCCAATTCAGAATTAATTACCAGGTGTGAACGAGTTCCGGGTTGCATGTACTGAATGGCTTCTTCGAGTCCGGAAATTGTACTGCCGGCACCTACGTAAAACGAAAATGGTTCGTAGCGGTATCCGTCGAGGTAACCACTAGTCTGGTCGACTAAAACACTATCATCAGCCGTGTACAAAGCCCAGGTGGCATAGTAAATCTGAACCTGATCGCCCAGTTTTATGGTATCGCCCGAGCCGGTTCCTTCTTCATTGAAATAGTAGAGCCCTGATGCTGTTGGCTCAGCACCCGGATGCACACGATCGATGTATTCCTTCAAGGTGGCCAGCTCTTCTCGCCTCAGTTTCTCATAGTCGATGCCATCTTTACAGCTCCAAAATCCGGTTGTGGCTGTAATGAGCAATAATCCCGACAGTATCTTCTTCATCTGAATATTATTTTCTTTTCTTTTTCCGAATTCTTTGCACAAAGAAAACGATTTAGCGTGCAAAGTTAATAAGCTTGTTTTATATCCACCATCTCGATGATAAAAATCAACGTTTGATAAGGTCCTATCGTATAAGAGCCAGTTGCACCGTAACCATATTCCGATGGAATGAACAGATAAACCAGTGCACCTTCATTGATCACCCGCATACCGTCTGTCCAGCCGCGAATAAATGCACTGTCATCCATTACAAACTCAAAGGTTCCCTCGGTATTGTGGCTCGACGAAGAATCGAACAACATGCCGTTCATTAAAAATCCATCGTATTTTACTACGCAGGTGTCACCTATAGCCGGGTAAGGTCCAAAACCTGCTGAATCAACGACATAATACACGCCCAGCGCTGTAGTGTCGATGTCGAGTCCGCGGTTTTGCAAAGTATCGAGGTAAACTTCCAGTTCAGCCAGTTCCTGTGCTTCTGTTCGTGTTACTTCTTCCATATCTTCTGTGCTCAAACACGAGGCCATTGTCACTATTGCAACGGCAAAAATCATTAATTTTGTCAATAACTTCATTTCTTTCTGTTTCTGATTAATCAATGGCACCAATAAATTCAGGCACCTTAAATTTCTGTTTTCAATAACTGATGCGCATAACGCGGTAAAAGTTGCGTAAAGAGGTCAATTGTTTTCTGAAATGTCAGTTTCGATTCACCTCCGGCTGCGTTTAAATGCCCGCCACCACTGAAATGAGCATTCGAGAATGCGTTGGCCGGAAAATCGCCTTTCGAACGAAAAGAAGCTTTTACGTATTCGTCCTTTTCAATAAAAAGAGCACTAAACACAATGTTCTGAATCGACAGCGGATAATTCACAAAACCTTCGGTGTCTCCGGGTTTGAAATTAAATCGTTCGAGCTCTTCTTTGGTAATGCTGATGTATGCCGCCCGATACTCCGGGAAAACCACCATTTTTTCGTGCAGACAATAACCGAGCAACTGCATGCGATCACTTGAAAAATTGTGGTAGACTGCAGATTGAATTTTATCGGTATCGATGTCATGCTCGAGTAACTCAGAAACCACCTTAAAGGTGTTTTTCGACGTATTATGGCTAAAGCCTCCTGTATCGGTCAAAATACCTGCATACATAGCTTCAGCAGCTCTTTTATCAATAACCGAATATAAATCTACTTCCTTTAAAACATCCGCAACCAATTCAGCCGTCGAACTGTACGAAGTCTCGGAAACCATCAGATCGCAAAAATCTGTCGGGTTTGGATGATGATCGATAAGGATCTTGGTTTTATCAAATCTGTGGATCATCGATTCAAGATGCCCTGCACGTTTCTCCTCATTAAAATCCACGCAAATCAATACGTCGGCATCAAACAATGCCTGCTTGGCAATTTTTTTGTTCTTCTCGTAAATATGAACAGGCACATCAGAAGAAAACCATTTCAGGAAATCAGGATAATCGTTTACCGAAATAACAGCCACTTCCTTCCCGGCGTTTTGAAGCACCTGCCCAAGTCCCAAAGCAGAGCCAATGGCATCTCCATCGGGATTCTCGTGCGGAATAATGCTGATCTTTTCTGCGTTCTGCAATGTATTTTTCAATACACCAAATGTCTGTATGTCAGTATTTTTCAATGTCCTGTTTTTTTTGAAGGCACAAATATACGAATTCTTATGCGTGAGAAAATGTTAAAGAACCCTATTTTTAGTATAATTGCAACGGCAGTAACCAAATAAAAAAGAAAATATGGCAGGTAACATAACCTTTACAATGATCAAGCCGACGGCGGTAAAGAACAATTACACCGGACCTATTCTTAAAATGATCAACGAAGCCGGGTTTGTAATTAAAGCAATGAAATTTACGAAACTATCGAAAGATCAGGCTGCGGCTTTTTATGCTGTACACCGGGGAAAACCGTTTTATGAAACGCTGGTTGATTTTATGAGTTCAGGACCGATAGTGGCTGCAATACTCGAGAAAGATAATGCAGTGGAAGATTACCGCACCCTAATTGGCGCGACCAATCCGGAAAATGCAGCTGAAGGTACGGTTCGGAAATTATACGCTACCAACATGACCGAAAACGGCGTGCACGGCTCCGACAGTGATGAAAATGCCAACATCGAAGCCGATTTCTTTTTCTCTGAAATGGAACGTTATTAAGGGAAGATGGGACCTTCCTGGTTGGATTATTTAAAAACAATTTTTTCAATCACCTCTTCGCCGGCATTTTCATTTATACGCCTGCAGATTTCTTCACGCATCATAAAAAGCTCGTTCTTAACAACGGCTGAACTGATTTGAACGTATAATACGCGGTTGCGGATGTATACGTTTCGGGTATAGTGTGCAATGGTTTTTCCCAGTAATTTTTCCCAGCTTTCCACTACATCAATTTCCTTTAGTTTACGACCAAAGTGTTTCTGCTCTATAAACTCTTTCAGCACTTCACTTAAAGATTGTGTATTGCTTCTTCTCATTTTTCAAGCTCTACCTTTCCGTTTTCTACCCTAAAGATACGAAATTCTGTACCGAGTTTACGAATGATCGAATCAAGGTGCTCCCGATTGGTATCGGTGATAAATATTTGCCCAAACTGTTCGCCGGAAACGGTTGCCACGATCTGTTCCACCCTTTGCTGGTCAAGTTTATCAAAAATATCGTCAAGCAAAAGCATGGGTTTTAAGCCCGAAATTCCCTTGATAAATTCATACTGTGCCAACTTCAAAGCCACGAGGTAGGTCTTTTTTTGCCCCTGCGAACCCAGTTTTTTAATCGGATGATTTCCAAGTCTCAGCAGCAAATCGTCTTTGTGAATGCCAACGGTTGTGTGTTGAACTGCACGGTCCTTCTGAAGTGCTTTTTTCAATAATTCTTCCAGACCATGGTCATATAAATCAGACTGATGCACCAGTTCTACTTCCTCACTGCCCTGTGAAATAAAAGTATAATAGCGCTGAAAAACCGGAATCAGTTTTTTCACAAAAATAGCACGCTGTTCGTGAATACGGCTGCCATAATCTACCAGTTGACTGTCCCATACCCGGAGAAGTTCTGCATCGAAATAATGATCGGCAGAAAAATGTTTAAGCAAGTTATTACGCTGCTGTAAAGCCCGGTTGTATTTGAGCAAGTCATCGAGGTAATTTTGGTTATACTGCGAAATCACTCCGTCCACAAATTTTCGTCGTTCCTCGCTGCCTCCCAAAATCAGCTCCTGATCCGAAGGTGAGATCATAACCAGGGGCAGTAAACCAATATGTTCCTGTAATTTCTTATAAGGTTTCGTATTGCGTTTAAATTGTTTTTTTTGTCCTTGCTGCAAGCCACACGAAATCGTTTCAGCCGACTGCTGGCGCTCATAGCTTCCGTTCAGCATAAAATAATTTTCATGATGGTTGATGTTCAACTGGTCGCTGGCATTGAAAAAACTTTTACAGAACGACAGATAATAGATGGCATCGAGCATATTGGTTTTGCCGGCGCCATTTCTTCCAATAAAACAATTCAACCTGGGCGAAAAACTTACATTCACCTCATTAATGTTCTTAAAATTCACGATCGAAATTTCTTCAATGTGCATGCTTCCGGTCTGTTTAAACTGCTACAAAACTATTAAAAAAGGCAGCATTTTTGGGATTTGTTGGTAAAAAGCAAATAATAACAGTTTAATGTTGATTATTCTTCAAAATAATAGGAACATCACTTAAGCATTTTGTGAAAAAAAACTATTTTTGCGGCACAATTTTGAAAAACGACAAGATGGCTAAGAAAAAAACGGAGCACGTTGATAATATTCAGGAACTTGAAAGTGCATTAACCAAAACCGAACAATTTATTGAAGACAATCAAAAAATGATCAGCTACGTAGTTGGTGGAATCATTTTATTGGTTGCCGCTTACCTTGGCTTTCACAAATTTTACTTGCAGCCAAAAGAGGAAGAAGCAACTTCACAAATGTTTATGGCGGAAAATTATTTTGAAAAAGATTCGTTCAATCTGGCCATTAACGGGGACGGAAACTATCTTGGCTTTTTGGATATTGTTGACGATTACGGCATTACCAAAGCTGCTAATCGTGCCAATTATTACCTGGGTATTTCGTACCTGCATTTGGGACAGTACGAAGAGGCTCTGGATTATCTGAACGATTTCGATACCGACGATCTGTTACTTGCTCCGGTCGCTGAAGGCGCAAAAGGTGATGCCTTCCTCGAATTGGGAGAAAGCGACAATGCTTTGAAACAATACAAAAAAGCGTACTCGATTTCGGATAACGAACTAACAGCTCCGGTTTATATGATGAAGGCAGCCAAATTGCTGGAATCAATGGATGAACTGGAAGATGCAATGGCTTTATACCAGGAAATTAAAACGAAATATCCTGAATCTACTGAAGCAACCAATGTCGACCGTTATATTGCACGAGTTAAAATCAAACTCGGATAATTTTGAATAAAATTCGATAACTTAGCCCCTCCCAACGGAGGGGCTTTTTATTTTAAAGAAGTTATGGCTACAAAAGATTTATCGGCATACGATATTCAATCTGTGCCGTCCGCAGAAAACATGAAATTCGGGATCGTGGTTGCCGAATGGAACTGGGAAATCACATCGGCACTGGCGCAGGGAGTGATAGACACCTTAAAACGCCACGGTGCCACAGAAGATAATATTTCGGTGAAATATGTTCCGGGCACTTTTGAATTGCCCCTGGGAGCCCAATTCTTTGCCGAACTCGATAACGTTGATGCCGTAGTTCTACTCGGTTGTGTTATTCAGGGAGAAACCCGGCATTTTGATTACATATGCGACGGAGTAACACAAGGCACCAAGGACCTGAATCTGAAATATAACAAGCCATTCATTTTTGGTGTTCTTACCACCGATAATGAGCAACAGGCTCGTGATCGTGCTGGTGGAAAACATGGAAACAAAGGAGACGAAGCTGCCGTGACAGCCATAAAAATGGTGGATCTGAAACAATCTTTTGCCAAATAGCTCAATAAAAAAAGGCCTGCCAAACAGCAAGCCCTTTAAAACTAACTAAACTTAACTAAACCATTTCAGAAAGTTAACGTTGTCCGCCAGGACCTCTCTGCCCTCTTTGACTGCGTCTTTCTTCCAGGTACTTTTCGTACTTTTTGTACTGATCCTCTGTCAGGATCTTCTTCATTTCTTTGTTCTGATCTTCGCGAATCTTCATCATTTTTTCACGCATTGCTTCACGATCACCACCACTCATCATATCGCCACGCATGGCCGACATTTTTTCTCCGGCTTCAGTATTCAGTTCCAATACCTTTTTCTGCTGGTCTTTATTCAAATCGAGCACCTTGGTTAGTTCCTCGGTCTGACGTTTGGCCATTTCTTTTGGATCGAAATTACGCGGCCCCCGATCCTGGGCGGTGGAAACTACTGTAAGTACAAATACAGATAGCAATAACAAACCTAATTTTTTCATGATATTTTATCAAATAAGTGCTTAATGGCTTTTAGACCGTACTTAATTTAAAAGGTTTAAGGCCTTATAAATTAAATAGCAAGTTGCAGATTTAAACCTGCTATATCAGAAGAATACCAATCATTGCGCAGTTTTGCCTTTTGCAATGCATAATATAGCGACAACTGAAAATGCTCCCTTTTATATAGATGTAAACCTCCAAAAAACCGGGCAAGATGCATGTTTCCAGTATCCAATCGCATAAAACTTTCTTCGGATACGTAAAACCGCATTCCCCACTTGGTTAAAGCGGGGAACTGAAAAGTAAAGGTTTGCTTATAGCGAAAATGATCCGGGAGATCACTGAAATTCCTGTATTCGAAACGGTTACCAAATGTCAGTTTAAATGCTTCTATGGTTTTTGAAAAATCAGCAAATAACATCAACCGGTTTTCGGTTGTCCAGGTGTCTGTTATGGGCTGTAATTTTGTTACCCGGAATCCGACTCCATATTCCATCCATTCTAATGGACGATCGTTAATAAACACTTCGCCAAACAGTACTTCCAACTTTCCATTTTCGGGGATATAGTGTATTTTTTCAGAAACCTTCAGGGTCAGTCGCGACGATAAACCAACGTTCAACTGGTTTTTGTTCCAAAGTTCCAACCTTCTCTGGGCGGTTGCCTGAACAGCAACAAGCAATAACAATAGTGTGAGCAAACGTGACATCCGGGCAAAAATATAAAAATTGTTTGCTCTTTGATTGAATCAGAATGGCAAAAATTTATATGAAAAAGGGTAGCAAATTGCTACCCTTTCTATCTAGCTGGATTATGTACTAATCATTCTGGTCTCCTTCTCCAATATTATCATTAGCATCTATTTCGTCTTGCGGAATCTGATAGATAAAATATTTTGATTCCGCTGGCATGGTCATGTTAACAGCCACAACCGGATCGTGGTTGCTGTTGGTTCTGTCCACACCAATTTTCAGGCGTTTAATATCCAGACCCCTAAAACCTTCACCCCACAATTCAATCCTTCTTTCGAGAAGGATTTCGTTGATCAAATCTGTTCCGGTTTGATCAACTGTTGCAGGTGATGAATAACGGCTGTCGCGCAATTCTTTTAATAGGGTCTGAGCCTGTGAATCCTGACCGTCGCGAGCTCTTGCTTCTGCTTCAATCAGCAACATCTCTTCAGGACGCATCATCACGTAGTCAGCTGCAAATTCTTTATCGCCACCCGAAGCAAATTTGTAAGGGATTAAACGACCGGAAGCTGCATCCGTGGCATCAATAAGTTGTTTACGAATATCAGAGTCATCCATTTCATTGTACAAGGCGAGGCTGTATGATTTTGGACTGTAGCCCAATCCACAGTAACCGCCGATAGTCCAGTCCATATGTGAGAACCACGAAGCATAAATAGTCGACTGTTCGTCGTTGATTTCAAGTCCCCACATCCAGTTCTGCTGTGCATAGCTATCAAATCCAGCTGCATACTCATCCGGGGTCATGATATCATAACCCTGACGCGCTGCCTGTGCCATGCTGGCTGCAGTGCTCCAGTCATTCATAACCAATGCTACACGTGCACGAATACCCTGTGCAATATTCAGTGTAGGATCGGCAATATGGCGCTGAGGCAGATCGCTTGACTGGAACAGGCTGATGGCTTCATCCAGGTCAGCAACAACCTGAGTATATACATCACTAACGGTTCCTCTTGGTTTTCCTTCAACGGTTCCTTCAAGGTAAAGGGGAACACCCGGAGCGCTTTCGTGCCCTTTGTAAGTGAACTGGTACATCTGGATTAAACGGAAATATGAAAATGCACGAAGTGTAAGCGCCTGGGCTTTCAGGTTATTTTTGTAAGCCTCATTATCTGAAGTTGCATCATCAATATTATTAATTACTCCGTTAACACCATAAATCATTTTGTAATACAGTTCCCAGGTTTTGTTCACCCTTCTGTAAGTAGCATTACGGTTATCGATACGGTAATCGTAACCAAACCAGTGAAAACGTTCAACAGCGATATCCTCTCCCATCAGATCCTGTGCAAGATCCACTGCTTTTACACCAAAATCATCGTGCTGTGAATTGTATTCGCGCATGTACCTGATGATACCATCAAGTACAGTTTGAGCTCCATCAGCTGTTTGGAATACATCCTGGTCGGAAATCTGGTTTGTCGGACTTGTTTCGAGGTAATCTTTGGAACAAGCCGAAAGCATTACCGAAACGATTGCTATGATATAATATATTCTTTTCATTTCTTAATCCTCCCAATAATTAAAATTTAACATTTAGTCCAAACGCGATTGTTCGGATCGGTGAATATTGGTTACCGGGTGTACCCGATAACGATTGTTGTGGATCAAGACCTTTACGTTTGCTAAACAGCATCACATTATCGGCCGCAACATAAAGCCTCAACGATTGCACGTTTATTCTTTCAATAAGTGTAGTTGGGAAAGTATAACCCAGGTTCACACTCCTGAAGTTCAGATAGTCGCCATCGACAAGGAAACGGGTAGAACGCGAATTAGCATCCTGATCACCATCGATGATCGGTACGTCTGTATTTGCATTTTCCGGTGTCCAGCGATCCAGAATATCGGCATGCCAGTGTGTTCCGTAGGTTCCGCCGTGCATCAATCCCTGGTAACTCCCGTCGAGAACTTTTCCATCAATACCAAAATTCATCATAATGGAAAGATCGAAATTAAAAAATTCAAAGTTGTTGATAACTCCACCGGTGAGGTCAGGAATAGCTGATCCAACATAGTATCGGTCAGCATCCGAATATACTTCGGTTACATCACGTTCACCAGTCAGCACAGGATCGCCGTTATCATCGAATACGGGATCGCCGTTACCGTCTACTTCCTGCACATCGTAATACCATTGCGATTTCCCGTTTTGAGGATTTACACCTGCGTAATCCTGGATCCAGAAATCATAGATTGATTTTCCAACTTCCCATCTTTTAGAACCACTTATAATGAAGTCTTGCGGAATCGATTTAATTTCGTTTGTATTATGACTCAAATTCAAATCCAGATTCCATTTGAAATCGTTTCTGTTAACAAGAAATGCGCCGATTTCAACTTCAAATCCTTTGTTCTGCAATTCAGCAATATTTTCATCAATTGAAGTAAAACCGGTAGATGGTGCCAGTGGTTTTTCAAACAGCAAGTCCTCGTTGTTTCTGATATAATATTCGAAATTCACAGAAAAACGATCAAGGAATTTGATTTCTGCACCTATATTTGTCGATTTCAGGGCCTCCCAGGTCAGATTCGGCGTTGCCAGTCGGCTGGCCAGCAATCCAGGATAATCGATATTATTCCATCCGGTTTCGTATAGTCCCTGGTAAGCATAGTACGATCCGATTCGGTCGCTACCCTGTTCTCCGTAACTTGCTTTCAACCGCAGACTGTTTATCCAGGCTACGTCGTTCATGAACGATTCTTCGGAAATCCTCCAGGATACACCTGCGCCCCAGAATTGTCCCCAGCGAACATCTTCTGCAAAGCGCGAGTTTCCGTCGGTACGGAAGTTGAAGCTGGCATAATAACGATCTTTGTAATCGTAATCAACTTTTGCCAGATAACTTTCTATGCGATAATTGTGTTCGTATGAACCAGATCCTTCAGCTGAAGCAGCTGCATCCAGCTCTACCAATCCTGGGAATGGGAATCCTGTGCGTGTGGCTGTCAGCCAGTTATATTTGTATTTATAGTTCTCGTGACCGGCCAGCACATTGACATGGTGATCGCCGAACGATTTATCGTAAGTTAACAATTCATTGGCAGTGTAGGAGAAAGTTCTTCCGGTTGAACGGGTAGAACGTCCCTGGAAATTAACTGCATCGCCATATTTTTGGTTTTGATGCGTTAATCCTGAATAATTGTTATAGTCTGCACTCATGGATACTTTGAAGTTCAAACCATCCATAATTCTGAAATCGGCATAGGTACGCATGGTGAAAATATCACGGCCATAAGCACGAGTATCCAACTCGATTGTGCCCAGCGGATTTATACTTGAACCATAAGCTCTTGAACGACCAAACTCATTCCCGTAATCGTAAATTTTATTTCCTTCCGCATCGGTTTGCAAAACACCATCCAGGTCGTACAAATAAACCGGGTAGATCGGTGCAATGTTACGTGTAAACATAAATGAGTTCACATACGAACTACCAGATGATGCTGGGAAGTTTTGTCTGGACAAAGATCCGGACAAATTCAGGCCAACCTTAACCCAATCCTTTAACTGGGAATTTACATTGGCACGAACCGAATACCGTCTGAATTCAGAGGCTTTAATGATTCCTTCGTCATCCAGGACACTGCCGGAAAGGAAATAATCAAGTTTCTCAGTACCGCCACTTGCATTTAAAGTAACTTCCTGGCGGTTACCGTTTACAAATGCTTCTTCCTGCCAGTCATCGGTCCACAAAAGTTGACCGGTAGAAGTGATATTACCATTGGTACCCACAACCTGATTATTTGGAACATTGTAAGCATTATATCCACCCAAAGTTGGGATCAGTTGTTCGCTGGCAGCAGCAGCAGCTTCCGATGCTGAAGAACCTGCAGCCATTAATGCGTTGCGAATGCCTTCCCACTGCAACTCGTAGTACTGCGGAACATTAACACGGTCGTATTCTTCGATAGCACGGCTGTTAAATCCGTACGAAGCTTTAACCTCAAAATTTGAAGTTCCCTGGCGTCCCTTTTTGGTGGTGATCATGATCACACCATTAGCTGCACGGGAACCGTAAAGTGCCGTAGCCGAAGCATCTTTCAAAATAGTCATCGACTCGATATCTTCCGTGGTAATCGAGTTAATATTACCATCGAACGGGAAACCATCAACAACGATCAGCGGATCGGCGTCGCCAAACGTGCTAATACCTCGAATACGAATGGTAGCGTTAGCTCCGGGTTGTCCCGAACCGCTGGTTACAGTAACCCCAGCCGACATTCCCTGAAGGGCTTTGGTAATACTTGATGTCTGAATTTTTTCAAGATTCTCGGATTTGACGGTACTGGCCGAACCGGTGAAGGATTCCTTTTTGGCCGTTCCATAAGCCACTACCATCACTTCATCCACTCCAATCACATCGGGATTAAGCGTAGCATCTACTACCGATCCCTCAATTGGAAGTTCCTGTGTTTTCATACCAACGAACGAAAATACCAGCATCTCCGCGTCTTCAGGAACATTGATCTGGTAATATCCATCGATGTTGGTAACGGTACCGATGGTGGTACCTTTCACAATTACTGAAACCCCTGGTATTCCTGTACCATCCTCAGAACTTGTAACAATTCCACTGATACTTTTTACCTGGGCTTCAACCATAAGTACGCCAAATATGGCAATACCAATAAGTAAAAGCGCAAACTTTTTCATAGATTACATATTTAAATTAAAAACTCACTCACTCGATCGGAAATCAAAATTAAAAAAAAATCAATACTTTAACATTTTTTCACAAAAAATACATTCGATATGAAACCTGCTCATATTGGCTTTATAGTTACGTTTCAAAACGAAATATTGTTAAAAGATTTTTTACAAAGGTGCAGTTAACGGTTAAAGCTTTAAACGAATCCCCCATCTTGTCAGAACATTGGCAAACAGAACCATTACAGCGGACCAAACAAGCGAACCGATTATAATAATGAGGCTATACTCCGAATTTTTATAAAATAAAATGGGTACTCCACTCAGCCAAATTGAGTAATAAAAAACATCGGGTGCCAGGTACGTTGTCAGTGAATTCTGACCTGCCATTTTGAAAATTCCCGTCCATTTAACTTTCCCTTCTATATCGATCAGGATGAAAAGTAGCACGAAAAGCAACACACTGATTCCGTTGCAAATCATTGCCCAACTGGGCGTTCCCTGAATTTTTGAGATGATAAACCAATTGCGAAGAACAAATCCCAGTAACAAAGCACCAATACCGATTATCGTTGCGGTAAGTAAAAACCTGCGGGGATTGGTTTTTAGACGTTGTAACACCAGGCTGAAAAATAAACCGGCCAACACTATAGAAGGCACATTCCCATCGATGATCACCCCAAAAACCGGTTTAATAAAATCGAGAAAATGAAGCAAGCCAAGCATTGATAAAGCATTTAGGACAATGAAAAACAGTAATACAAGTCCAGTGTATGGAATGTTATTTTTTAGCCATAAATAAGTAAGTGAAGTAACCAGGTAACCCCAGCCAATCAGACCAAGAATACCCCACCATCCGGTTGTCAGCCAGGTTGTGTCGTCCGGCGTGCCACTTCTGAATATTGCAACCAGAAACAGCAGTGCGATCACCCCTGTACTTTTTAGAATTACAGCAAGTTTTTTCTGTCTTTCCGGATATTCGTTCCAGATTATAAAAATGGCAAGGTAAGTGAATATTGCCCAAAGATTTTTAGGGAGTCCGGTCAGGTCGGGATTGAGCCTGCCAATGTTCATCATTAAAACGCCGATAACAAGCAAGCTAATCGTCCGAACAATAATGTGATAAATAATTCGGAGATTCGAGTCGCCACGTTTCATTCGGTTTTTAATGGCAAAAGGCACCGCCATTCCCACCATAAAAAGAAATCCTGGAAATACCCAGTCAGCCAGCCCCATACCATCGAAATCGGCTGGTCGGTGAGCAAGCCAGACCGGCACACCGGGAACATACAGATCATTTACAAACAACATCAGAAAAAGTGTAAGACCACGCATGACATCGATCGATAGTACCCGTTTGCTTTTCATTTTTATGTATTTATTATCGTTTTTTGCCCAGGATTTGCCGCCTTTCTTTTTTACTCATTTCCAACCCTCGAATTTCATCGGGATGCACCACCGTATAGGTTGTTGTGGAACTTAAAATGTGCTGTTCTCCTTCGTCCACAACAAACTCGGGGATGACAAAAAGCGGATATTTGGTAAACATCGATTCGTGGTATATCAGCACTGTTACATTATCAGTGCCGGATGCTGCCTGCCCTATTTCCTGACCGGCATAAACCTGGTCGCCAACTTTTATGCTTTTCCCGGAATTCACAACGTTGTGATAGCAAAACAAAGAGCCGTCGGGTTGTAACAAGGTAATGGCATTGGTCCAGGTGTTGTACCAGCCTGCCGGATCACCGCTGCGCGCGGCTCCTGCCAATTCTACAACTACACCGTTCCGGCTGGCAAAAACCTTGTCGCCAGGCTGCGCATGAAAACCGGTGGCGGACCAGGAGTCTAACCCTTCACTTCCCCAAAATCCATCAATTTCATCCACATCAAAAACTTTCACCTGTCGCCCCTCTACAAAAGGTATAAGGTAAGGAAACTCGAGGTCGACCGTGGCCATGGGATCCGATCGGTAAACTTTTAATTCGTAATTAAATCGGGGCACTCCGCCATCCGGGTCACGCAGTAAAGTAAACAGGTTGGTAAAACCGGGATTAAGCCGCTTTACATACGGCAGCGGTTCGTTGAATGAAGTATTTTCGAGGTCGGCAAAATTAATGTGCAGAAACAAGGGTGCTTTGGAATTGTTGTAGGCACCAAAAATACAATCACCCATTGCATTGTAATCGTATTGTACTTCAACCGGTTGAGCTGCTCCGCCAAAAACCGAAATCATAAAAAAGAAGGCAATAAATAGTTTTTGCATGGTCATTCATTGTTTCAAACCCAAAAGTAAAAATTTATTAGCATTACCTTTACCGCATGTATTCGAAAGAAGAACTAAGGCAGCTTAACATACTTTTCTGGGAGAAATTTGGGCAGTATTGCGCCGTTCACCCCATTTTGCGCAATAAGTCGCGAAAATGGATGCTGCACCGCACAAAAGTTAAGGATGTGGCTTTTCGATTTGAAGTAAATAGCGAAAATGCCAGGGTAATGCTGGAGTTGGGTAGCCGGAACGAAGACCTGCGCCTAAAAGCCTTCGAGTTCCTGGAACGCTATAAATCAATCATTGAAGACGGTTTTGAGAAGGAGCTGAGCTGGGAATTCTTTCACGAACGCGAAGACAGTAATAAAGCTGTTTGCCGCATTTACACTCAACTCGATGGCGTTGACCTGCACCGCCAGAATCAGTGGCCCGATATCTATAATTTCTTTATCAAAAACATGAGCCGGCTAGAAGATAATTTTCTTTTGATACGTGATCTGCTGCAGGAAGAACTAAAGCATTAAAAAGGGGAAATACTTTATACGACTTAAATAAACAACTCCCTCAAGGCACCAAAATAATCTTCATCCCAGCCTTCCGAAATATTATCATACGCTTCATCGGGAATATTGGTATGGTGCAATCCCACGCTGGTTCCCTTTTTATCGGGATGCAGTTTTATGGTGACAATCGAATCTTTTTCCTGCTCGCCAAAAAACCATTGCTGAACAATTTTTTTGTTTTCTTCGAATTCGAGGTTAATGCCCGTTATGCTGCCATCCCAAAGCGAAAATTCGGTATTTGCTTCGGGCTGGATCACGGCGGTTTCGCCTGTCCATATCTCCACCATCCGCTGATTGGTTAATGCATTGTAAACATCGGCAGGCTCAGCATTCAGCTTGTAGTAACGTTTGATTTCTTTCATCGCGGTTTGTTTTATCAAATGTAATGTTTATACTGAAGTCATCTAAAAACTGATCGTACTTTATTCAATTCTTTGAAATCTTAAAAGCATTCAATCTTTAGCGAATTCGTTTGGTTCGCATAACTTTTTTATTGATCGAATAACTAAACCCAATGGTTATAAATTCCTTAATCTGCAATTTTGGTTTTTCTCCAATTTTATTGTCATTATCATCGTATATCGGGAACAAAACATCGTCGTCGTAAATGAGATGCAGCATCAATTTTAAATCGATATAGGTTGTCAAACGCATACGCAGGTTATTTTCCCAGTCGATATCAAGTTTACGGAATGGATCTTTATAGTTGACAAACATTTTGTATTTGGTTTCCCACAAAATATCGGCTGTCAAATTGGTTTTATACTTAAATTCAGCATTGAGCCCCGGTTCCCAGAATGCCCTCTTGTTTTGTTCGACACCGAATTTCGTTTGATCGATTAAGGCCGTATCCTTCACAAAGACATTTTTTACCGAGATCGGTGAAAGAAACAAAGAGAAATCGGCATTGGGTTTATAGTCCATACCCACTTTAAAATAAGTTTTTGCAGGCGCCAGAAAGGCAGAAATCGGATCGGGATGTTCTGATTTCGGATAATTATAACCGCGGAAAAACTGGGTATTGAAGTTGAATTCAGCACTGTAATACCATTTTTTTGCAGCACGCAAACCGAAACGTGAGGTAAGCTCAAGCTTATCATCGTTCTTTTTTAATTCCGAACCTTTCCCTCCGGGCTGCAGCCAACCGTTTCGAATCTCTGCATAATTATCCCATTTTATTTTTCTATCGGCACTTTCGAAGTTGGCAAATCCCTTTAATATCATTAACAAGGAAATGGCGCTCTCTCCCCCTTTTTTCCAGTTCTCGTAGTATGTTTGTGTGAAACCAATCGAACCGTCGCCACCAATTCGCCAGGGGGTCTCCAGTTCATACGCTTTTCCGACATCCGTAAAACGGGAATAATCGTTCTTCAGACTTTCAAAATCGAAATCCTTTGTTTGTCTTTCTGAAAATCGATGGAATGTTACTCCATCGTTGATCAGCATTTGCATTCCGCGTTTGTCAGTCGATTTTACCAGCACCTGCAACGAATCGTTTTGTTCGTTCTTTAACCACACCCGAGAAAAGTGTTCACGGCCATTTTGCAGCACAACCTCTTCCGATTCTCCTTTCAGATTAGTAATGCTGATGCGTGTCGTATCCATAAAATCAGCATAAGCAGTTAATACATCAATCACTGCCTGAATGGTATCATTAACGTTCGCCATTACACTGTCGTTGTAGGCGCTCAAAATCCGATAATTAGTCAGCGTCACTTCATCCTTGTAGCGTTTTGTTCTAAACATGAGCTGTTGTTCGAACATACGCCGGCGATATTCTGCCGAAGCTTTTTCGATGGTAGCATTGGTTATCGAGTCGTTGTATTCCCGTCTCCTGGCTTCAATATAAACATTCCGAATGCTGTCGATCCGAACCAAACGCTGAAATTGCTCAGGTGTGTTCAGAATACTGTCCGGAATGACTTCCGGGATTACCAGACTATCGGGCAGCGTATACAGCGAATCGGCAAACAACACCATGCCTTTTCCTTCGGGCACCAGTGGCGCCATAATCCTGGCATTTTCGATTACCTGGTCGGGCACAGGAATCGGGTTTTGCTGGACTTCATTTTGCAATCCCACACCAATTTGTTCAATGTTACGCTGAACCTCGGGAGCCGCAATGTATCCCGGCACACGAAGACTGTCCTCAACATTTTCCGGTGAACGGTATACATACAGGGTATCCAGATACCGGTTTTTATCGAGATTATGCAGAATACTGTCGAGCGGCGCATCTTCAAGGTGATGAATCAAACCGGAAATATCTTCTTTTACTCCCGGATCGGTAATCTGCCAGTTATTATCTTCCAGGAAATAAGTACGCAGAATGTGGATACCACTCTCTATGACATCCCTGTCGTTTTTGGGAATATCCTGGGCAAATGAGGTTTGAAAAAATAAAAGAGCAACAAGAGCAATGAAAATTGATCTTATTTTATCTTGAACCATTGACGTTGTTTTTAGCTTTCTGTTGAAACGCAAAAATAGCAATTATGTTATTCCTTTTGCTACATTCTGAATGGAACAATTAACACCCCGTTCTTAATAATGAACTGGCCTCATCACAAATACTTTACCATTTTGAAAAAGGGTGCTGCGAAAGGCAGGCATTGTAAAAGCGCTGATCGAGGCTCACTTCTTCCTTAACCCACTCAGGCAGTATGATTGATTCATCCTTGTTCTCCAGTTCAACCTCTGCCATAACCAACCCCCGGTTCACACCATGAAAAACATCGATTTCCCAAAGTTTGTTAAAATGTCGTTCCAAATACCTCGTTTTTTCCACCGGATATTCAAGGCACATTTTCAGTAAAACATGTGCATCGGTTAATGGAATAGCATATTCGAACTCGGTGCGTACAATTCCATCGTTCTTCCCCTTCACCGAAATAAACGCCTGTTCTCCCATAATTCGTACTCTTACAACACGTTCCTTGTCATTCGACAGGAATCCCTGAAAAATGGTTTGACCTTCTGTTTTTGGTTGCCACTTTGAAGTATCAACAATAAATTTACGTTCAATTTCCAGCATTTTTCTTGTCTCTTCAGAATGAAAAGCAAAATGCTTTTCTGTTCAGCAGCTAAATTTATTACTATTTTTAGGCAAACTAAAATTTGAGTTATGATTTCGAGGCAAGAAGCAATTGAATTACTGGAGTCGCATATAAAAGCAGAAAATATGCGGAAACACTGCCTGGCGTCTGAAGCTGTTTTGCGGGCTGTAGCCCGGCGTTTAGGAAAAAATGAAGACGAATACGGGTTGGCCGGCCTTTTACACGATATAGACGTGGAAATTACCAATGCCAATCCTAAAACACATGGCCCTTATGCCGAAAAACTATTGAAAGGAAAAGTAAACGATGAAATGCTCGATGCCATCGTCATGCACAATGAAATGGCCACAGGACTGCCCCGCACGAATACCTTCCAGCATGCGCTTGCCGCCGGCGAAACCATCACCGGACTGATTACGGCCACTGCGTTGGTTTATCCCGATAAAAAGCTGGCAAGCGTTAAACCTAAATCGGTTACCAAACGAATGAAACAAAAAGCCTTTGCGGCTTCTGTTAAGCGAGAAAATATTTTGGAATGCGAAGAAATTGGCATTCCCATCAATGAATTTGCTGAGCTTTCATTAAATGCAATGTGCACAATCAGTGACGAACTTGGACTCTAAATTTGAGAAAACCTCAAAAAGATATCATCAGGATCCTTAATAAGTATAGGAAACAAAAGCAACACGCTTTGAATCAGGACTCCACGAAGGTACGTTAATGGTTCCCTGTCCGCCATACAAAAAAGCAACTGTTTTTATTGGTCCGCCAGTTACAGGCATTACGCGTAACATTACACGCTGATTGGGCGGATGAGAGCCTGCCGGTACACTTGGCAGGTAGGAGATCATAATCAGCCACTTTCCGTCTGGAGACGGGTGTGCAAACCAGTTCTGAAAATTGTCAAATGTTACCTGCTCCTTCTCTGTTCCATCGGGTTTCATGCGCCAGATTTGCATCATACCTGTACGTACCGAATTAAAATAAATATAGTTGCCATCTGGTGAATATTCCGGTCCATCGTCCAGACCTTCAACTGTGGTCAGGCGAATTTCCTCACCACCTTCGGTTGGTATTTTGTATACATCGTAATTTCCGTTCCGTTCGGCGCAATAGGTCAGCCATTTATCGTCGGGCGACCATCCATGCCAATATGATGGACCATTAGGTGTCACTCGTTTGGGTACTCCGCCTTCAATGGGAACCGTAAAAATGATGGAATGATTCGTACCGTTTTCCTGTACGCCATTGCTTATGGCCAGTGTTTTTCCGTCGAATGAAATACCGTGGTCGTTATTACAATTGGTTGCAAAATCAGTATTTATCTCCTCGGGCTTTAACTTCTCAGCGTCAAATTTATACAGTTTTCCACCCGAATTATACACCAGGAACTTTCCGTTGCGCGACCAGTTTGGAGCTTCAATGTGCTCATCGGTTTCATAAATAATTTTTCGTAAACCGGTTTGCAACTCCAGTATCTCAAGCCTGCTGGGCGAAGGATTCCGATAACCATCGACACCTGCCGCTGCCGGAATTTCGATACGCACATTGCTGAATTTGGCCGTTTCAATCACATCAGGATCATGGGAACAGATAAACATTCCCACAGAAACCTGGTCTCCCAAATCAAAGTTTTTCTCGGCGACCTTAACCAATGGCTGCCCGTCTTTCGAAATACGGGTGATATATGCTTTTCCCCTTCTTTCGATTTGAATAAACTGCGGAGCACTTAAATTCGATTTAAATTCATCGGTATTCTCTCCTTTCTTCTCGCGGAACTGCATGGCAGTCAGCCCATCGCCATGAACACATATATCCACATAAGCTGAATTGGCATCGAAATCGCTGCGTGCCATTAGCCCTATTTTCCGGTGTGCATTGGTTCCGCTGCCAACAAATTCAACATTGGCCGAAAAAATAAAGTCCCCCTTAATTTTTTGAAAAACAAACCAGAACTGGTCGTTGTCGAACCACATATTTTCGCCGGCGCCTTTCAACGTAAAAATCTGCCGTTCGCCATTATAAGACGTACTGCCACTCAATTTGGGATTCCCGATTGAAATTCCGGAAAAACGATCATTCAAATTTTGTGATTTTACATTCGTGATAGTCAACATTAAAAGTATTAAAAGAATGGTCGACAGGTTAAGCTGCTTCATTTTTCAAGGTATTAAATTGATTCCCTCAAAATTAATGAAGTCGGCAAAACCCGTGCAATTTTTTGTTTATTTTTTACAAAGAGTGCTGCTTCGTGTCCCATTTCTTCAAAATCGGTGGAAATAACTGAAATGCCGCCACCCACGATTTGCTTCATTGGCGTATCGTTGTATGAAAGCACCCCCACATCTTTTCCCAGTTCAAAATTATTGCTGCGACAGGTTTTTATCACTTCAACAAGGTCAGCATCCCGGACTACAAAATACACGGTACCAGCTTCAAAATTATCCGGAGCAACTTTGTTCGTGCGTTTGAACGGGATGGAATGCCTTTTACAAAAGGTCTCAACCGCATCGACGATCACTTCGGGATGCGGAGTCGATTTGTGGTCGTAAACCAGCACCAAACGATTGTACTTTTTCAGGTGTTCCAGTCCCTGCTCCATGCACCCGACCAACGATTCATTGAAATCCTGTAAAAGGTAATTTACTTTTTCATTATCCGGGGTTCCCATGTCGAGTAACAGCAGTTTATTTGGATCGATTTTCTGCAAAACAGGATCCATTCCCTCTTCATCAATGTTCATGACAATGTACATGCTGTAACGCCCAAGACTGTTTTCAACGAGTTGCTTAAACACCCCGGGATTGTAATGATGAAATAAAAGATCGACAGCATACGAATCGGGCAGGTTTTTGCGAAACGATTGATAAAGTTGTTCCTTAAAAGCACTGAAATCGTCGAGTAACATAAAAACTTTGAATGATTCGCCGGCTACATAGTAACCCTTCATAGGTGCCGACTCAACCACATTGCGCTGTTTCAGAATATTGTACGCTTTAAACACCGTATCGCGCGAGAAACCGGTATTGCGACTCAACTGATTCACCGAAGGAAGCAGGTCGCCCGCTTTGAGGGTTCCGTGTGAAATGGCTTCGGTAATCGAATGCACCAGTTGCTGCAGCTTGGTTTGCCCGGCCTGTCCGTCGATTTTTAAATTGGGTTTTGGCATATCAAATAGAAAAAGGTGTCTAAACAATAATAATGTCATCCGGAATTGTGAACTTGTTACAGGCTCCGGATTATGGACAGCCCCTGAACGAAATTCAGGGCGCTGCTCAAAACAAAATTTAATTTAGAACACTTTTAAGATTTTTATCCGTACATCGGTCCGAAATTCGCACAGGCCCGGTAATCCGATCCTTCCTTATCTTCGCCAAACGCATTCCAGGCACTTGGTCTGAAAATCTTATCCTCGTCAAGGTTATGCATGCAAACCGGAATACGCAGAATTGAAGCCAGCGTGATAAGGTCGGCGCCAATGTGCCCGTAACTGATAGCTCCGTGGTTGGCTCCCCAGTTGGCCATGACGGAATATACATCTTTGAATGCTCCTTTTCCCGTGAGCCTCGGAACAAACCAGGTTGTCGGCCAGGTAGGGTTCGTCCGTTTATCCAGAATTCTGTGGATGTCGTCTTCCAGATCAACGGTGTATCCTTCAGCAATTTGAAGCACCGGCCCCTGTCCTTTCACGAGGTTTACACGGCTCATGGTCACCGGCATTTGCCCTGCAGTTTTAAACTGGCTCGAAAAGCCACCACCCCGGAAATATTCCTTTTCAGCCGGACAGAAACGTGTGTTTTCCAGACAGGCTTTGACGTCTTCGTTTGTAATTTCCCAGAAGGGTTTCATCACCGGATTACCGCCGGCATCTTTTTGCTGTGCCGTCGCATCCATGGTCGTCGAACCCGAATTGATCAGGTGGATAATTCCGTCTTTAGCCATCCCGGTTAGTTCTTTATCGGTAACGCGTTTAACCGCATCAGGACTCCAGTAAGTCCTTACATCAGAGAAAATCTGGGCGGTATTGGTAAGCAAGTGACCAAACAACATGGGAACTGCATTCAGGCTGTCGTTTTCGGTGGCAAAAACAAAAGCTTCGCGAATACCATTCCAGTCGAATGAAGTGTTCAGCATGGTTTCTGAAAAATCGCCATTCGGATAATAATCGGTCCACTGGCGTTGGCCCTGAAAACCACCTGCAATGGCATTTCTCCCCAACGCTTCTTCGCCAAAACCGGCTTCCTTCAGCTTGGGATTTCCAATCATCAGGTCGCGCATAATCAGTGTCATTTTGACTACAATCTCCCATTCCCAGTCTTTCCGTGCTCGATCCGATTGTTTTTCCGGCGCGTTATAATCATCGCCTTCCGTTATATTCTCCTTTGTCCAGGCCAGTGCTTTTTCAAATTCTTCATGGTCATATATTTCCTGGTCAATACGGCGTTTTACTTCAGTCATATCGACAAATTCGGTACGCATTCCCAGATAATCCTGGAAGAAATCGGGATCGACCATTGAACCGGCAATACCCATCGATGTATATCCCAGCGACAAATATGACTTGCCCTTCATTTGAGCCGCTGCGAGCGCTGCTTTCACAAAACGCAGGATTTTTTCAGCCACATCATCCGGAATGTTCTCGTCGCCGGCATCCTGAACATCGCGTCCGTAAATACCAAATGTAGGAAAACCCTTCTGCGTATAGCCTGCCAGTGCAGCCGCCAAATAAACGGCTCCCGGTCGCTCGGTTCCGTTAAATCCCCATACCGCTTTCGGGATAAGCGGAGTTGAATCCATTACTTCGGTTCCATAACACCAGCATGGCGTAACCGTTAATGAAACACCTACACCTTCGGCTGCAAATTTATCGGCACACATGGCTGCTTCAGCCACTCCGCCAATGGTAGTTTCGGCTATAACACATTCTACTTTTTCACCACCCGGGAAACGCAGGTTCTCTTCAATAAGACGCGCTGCATTTGTTGCCATATTCATAGTCTGTACTTCGAGCGATTCGCGCACTCCTTTTTCCCGCCCGTCAATCACGGGCCGGATACCCACTTTTGGTAATCTTCCAATCAGTCTGTTTGTCATATTTTTATTGATATTTACTGTTAATAATGATTTAATCTCTAAACTATGCTGTCCTGTACTGTGCTGCAATTTATATATATTTTTGCATTTCAAAAACAGTTTTTACAACATACTATAGCCTGCATGCTCGTAAATGAATTTGTGCATTTTAACACTATTTATTTTCAGGGATTTTGAAAATTGTCTTTCTTGCAAACCAGAAACAAAGCCTGCAATGAAAACTGAACGAAATACTTTGAAGAACGTGATCAATCATCTGTTTTTCACGGTTATTTTGTTCGTTTACACAACACTTCCCATTCTTGCACAGGAAATCGAAGGGAGAATTACGGATGAGAAGAACCAACCAGTTCCATACGCAACCGTCTATGTACGCGAGATCAAAAGCGGCACCACATCAAACAAGGACGGATTATTTCATCTGAACCTTGCAAACGGAACTTATCACCTGACAGTACGATCGATGGGTTACCTGCAACAAAACCTTGAGGTTGAACACACAACAGACAGCATGTTTTTACCGATAGTCATGCAGGTTCAGGAATTCGAACTAAAAGAGATAAAAGTATTTCCCGGCGCAGAAGACCCTGCTTATTTCATTATTAGAAAAGCCATTGCCAAAGCAGCTTTTTACCGCACTAAAATAAAGCATTACAATGCCGATCTTTACCTCAAAGCTAATTTTGAATTCTCCAACATTCCCAAAATCATTCAAAACCAGGAAATGGATGACGGGCGGAAATTCAAGGAGTATTTTAAGGAAAATGTAACTTACGTGATCGAATCACAAAACAAGATAACTTTTGATTACCCAAACCATTACGAGCAGAAAGTAATCAGCAAAAAAACATCGTTAACCGGCATCGATGAACCACCGGTTATGGGTTTAATGACCACCAGTTTTTACGAAGAACGTCCGGCCGACGTTATCTCTCCTCTTTCAGCAACCGCTTTACGGCATTACAATTTTCAATACGAGGGTTTTATCACGGTCGGTGATTTTGATGTCTTTAAAATTCGGGTCAGTCCAAAACGAAAAAGCGATGAACTGGTAGAAGGATTTATTTACATCGTTGATCAACTCTGGTGCATTTATAATCTTGATTTCAGTTCAACTTTCGAGTTTGTTGACTACCGCATTAAACAACAATTCGAAAACCTTGGGAACGAAAACTGGTTGCCGGTTTCACACAATATTACCGGAAATTTTGGAGCCCTGGGTATGCGCGGTACTTTTTATTATGGTGCATCGGTAAAATACGATTCTATCGTCGATAATTATACTTCCGGTGTAGTTCCTGATTTGTACGAAACCTCTACCGATAATGAAAAGCCTGTACAAAATGTTGAAAGCGAAAAAACGCTTGAGCTAAAAAAAGAGGTCGAGAAAATTACGGCTAAGGAAGAATTAAGCGATTCCGAAGTAAGAAAGGTTGCGCGCCTGAACCGAAAAATCCTAAAACAGCAATACAAAGATTCAACCATTTCTGCACCCAGCTTCTTCTCGAATTATAACATTGATGAAAATACGGATTCTCTAAGCGAGGATATAGACTGGGATACACTTCGTGCCATTCCTCTAACACCGGCTGAGTTGGAAAGTTACCGGCGGGCCGATTCTTTGCGATCGATTGAAAACGCGTCTACAGATACTTTAAGATCGGATGCACAACGTAAACGATCTTTTATCAAAAAAGTGGCATTTGGTGACTGGAACTTTTATCGCGACACGCTTCTACGTGTTCGCTATAGTGGACTGATCAACACAGATAACTTCGATTTTAATGCGGTGGATGGTTACAAATACAAGCAAATATTGCAATTTCGTTTCATTCCCGATTCTGCCCGGTATATTTACATTGACCCTGAGATCGGATATGCATTCAACCGAAAAGCATGGTTTGGCAGTCTGCGAATGCGATTCATCAATATTGTCGGCTATGGAAATCAGATCAATCTTTCAGGCGGAAAACTGAGTCGTGATTTTAAAGGTGAAAACGGTATTCATCCCGCATTAAATTCAATCAGTACCTGGTTTTTTGCGGAAAACTACATGCGTCTTTACGAAACAGGGTTTTTAAAGATGAATGTTTCACAGAAGCTAAATAAAAACTGGAATGCTGACCTTGGACTCGCCTATAATCACTTTTATCCGCTGGAAAATAATGCATCATATGTTTTAAGCGATAAAAAGGGATTTGCTCCAAATTTACCGGGAGGGCTCACCGAGGACAGTCCTTCTCTTCAAGAACAAAAAAGTTTTGCCTGGTCAGCCGGACTGGAATATTACAAAAGGCTCCGCAAGCCCTGGCTGCAGGAATCTCCTTTTCTCTTTATGGGAGATTTTTATCGTGCAAAACTGACTTTTAAACAAGGTGTAGATGGCGTTTTTTCATCGGTATCTGATTACAGCCAGGTTGATTTTTCCTTTCATCAGCAGGCAAATATTTCGCCAACAACCGGAATTGAATGGAGCCTGACAGCCGGTTATTTCTTCAAAGCCGATCAATTGCATTTCTCAGAATATAAGCATTTTATGACCTCTGAAATTCCTGTTGCACTTCGTCCGTTCACGGGTACCATGCAACTGCTGAACGATTACGAACCAGCTTCAAAAGAAGCTTACATTCATTTATCGGGAGAGTACAGGAGCGAGTACATCCTGTTGCGCTATCTTTCGCTTATCAACCGTAAAACCTGGAGCGAAAGCCTGCACCTTAATTATTTCAGCAGAGATCCGTCGTGGGAAAATTACTGGGAACTTGGATACAGCCTCAATAACCTGTTTTTTGTCGGTAATGTTGGCTTTTTTACAGGCATTGCCAACGGTAAATTCGAAAGTGTAGCTGTAAAATTTTCGATTGCCATCAACGATTAGTCCTATCGTGTTTGGCTCAAACCCGCTTTCGCCTCTTCATCATCCGGATTCAGTTCAAGTGCCTTTTTATACCAGAAGCGGGCCACATTGACATCACCTGAATCAAATGCTTTCCTGGCGGTAGCTTTGTACTGTTCAACACGCTGAGCCGATTGTCCCTGCAAACGTTCCTGCACGCGCTTCTCAATCTCGGCGAGTTGAGCTTTCGGGTATTGTTCATCAGGCTTCTGTCCAAGTGCCTGGTTGTACCACCCACGGGCCACTGCCAGTTCATTTTCACGGAAACTATTATCAGCAAGGTCAATAAATCGCTGGTACTCGCGGTCACGCTGACTCATCATCAAACCATTCAGAATACGGTTGATCTCATCGATACGCTGCTGCGGATACGCTTCTTCAGGTTTCAGATCCAGCGCTTTAAAATACCATGCACGCGATACATTGTACTGGGTATCGTCGAAGAAAGCATCGGCTTTGATAATCAGCTGGTCGTAAAGTGCATTGATTCCTGATTCTTCCAGAATGCGTTGTTCATCCAGTTCTTCCTGCATGGCGGCAATATTGGCACGTCGCTGAGCCAAATTTTGTTCTGCTGTTGCTTCAGCCTGTTTGCGAGCTTCTGCCTCTGCACGTATATCATCGATTCGCTGAATTTGCGTGCGCGGGTATTCTTCATCAGGTTTTACTCCCAAAGCCAATTCATATTGCAGTCTTGCATCGTCGTATTTTTGGGTGCGGAAAGCTCCGTCAGCCACAACGATGATATTTCGGTATTTTTCGTCGATAGCGCGTTGTTCCAGTATACTATCGATTTCTGCTATCTTATCTTTCGGATACTGCTCGCTTGGTTTAAGCGACGAAGCTTCCTGGTAATTTTCTTTTGCAGAACCCAAGTTACTGGCACCAAAATAGCGATCAGCATTGGTAATCAAAGCAGTATAACGCCGATCCAGGTCTTCCTGAGCGGCTCTGGCTGCTGCAAGTTCCCTTAATCGCTGATCAATCTCATCAATGCGCTGCTGCGGATATTCCTCTTCCGGTTTGATGTCCAGTGCTGCACGGTATTCATTACGTGAGTTCTCGTAATTCTCCTGGCTGAATAAATTATCAGCACGGGCAATGGCATCGGCGTAGTTCTTATCCTTCTCTGCCTGGATCGCTGCCAAACGGGCTGCCTCTGCTTCTGCTGCTTCACGCGCCAGTCGCTCTCTTGTGGTTACGATCGAATCGATTTTAGCCAGCTGCTCGTCCGGATAAATTTCATCGGCTTTCGCCTGTTTGGCTTCGTTGT